>Ga0098061_1000289_pt1 | contig 23290 bp, 26 predicted proteins | sample 22_taG_FD_92579 | JGI IMG/M metagenome (GOLD analysis project Ga0098061, IMG submission 92579) | Marine viral communities from the Subarctic Pacific Ocean - 22_ETSP_OMZ_AT15343 metaG | ecosystem: Environmental > Aquatic > Marine > Oceanic | place: Subarctic Pacific Ocean | collected 2015-01-20
CGACCTCTGCTGGCCTGAAAAATTTTGGATTTATTTTTATCAAAGAGATCCATTCGCTTTTAGACTGAATGCCATATTCTTCATTAAGACCTTCCCCCTTCCATCCCCCGCTTATCCCAGCAAACATGAATGCTTTTTCTGCAAACTCACGAATTGAATGTGTTTCCCCGCTCGCCAAAAGGTAGTCCTTTGGTCGATCTTGATTAAGCATCATCCATACTCCTTTGACGAAATCTTCGCTATCGCTCCAATCCCTTTTAGCATCTAAGTTCCCAAGCTCCATAGGTTCGACACTAGATTGATGCCCAGATTCGAAGTGTGCTGTGAGTTCACTTTTAATTCTTGCCACATTTTTTGTTATTTTTCTTGTTACAAACTCTTCTCCTCTCCTAACCCCTTCGTGATTGAAAAGAATACTATGAACTGCGTATAAACCATAGGACTCCCTCCATACTTTGACTATGTGTCTTGCTGAAGCTTTAGAAGCAGCATATGGGCTCCTAGGCTTGACGGGATGATTTATATCTTGAGGAGAATAATCGACATCTCCTAGCTCTTCAGAACTGCCAGCGGAATAAAAGCGACATTCGGGCTGATACATTCTAATTGCTTCGAGACACCTCATCACACCAGTCGCATTAACGTCAAAGGTATGTAAAGGAGCATCCCAACTATCCCCTACGAAACTGTTAGCACCGAAATTGATAAAGTAGTCTGGCTGGACTTCTCTTACGGCTCTGTTTATGGAAATAGAGTCAGTCAAGTCGCCATAAATAATATTGAACCTATCTCCACCTATCTTTTCGAGTAGATTAGTATGTTCGTTGTTTCTTCCACAAGCCCTCCTAACAATACAGAAAATTTCATGAGGAGTCTCCTCCAAAAGGAACTCTGCCATGTTCGCTCCGTCTTGGCCCGTAACTCCGGTAATAATTACTCTTTTATTCATCTTCTTTCTTAAAGTTGCTGATATATGTTCTAATTTTATTAATGTCAGATTTCCTTTTGTCTATCATCTCTTCTAAAGAATAAGTTTGTTGCGACTGGGATCTGGTAAGTGCTGAACTTAGATAAGTCTCGTCAATGGGGGTTTTGCCTTTGGAATAATGCATATGCTCTATATCCAAATCCACGAATATTTTCCTCCCTACTTGAGAATATATTTCCGTCATCCAATGGTCTGCGTAATCAGCCCCAAAATAAGGAGGAAGTACATACTCCAACAGATCAATAAGCTTCCTATGAACGAAACCGTGAGTTGCTAGGTGGCCCGGAGCTTGAATCCCATCAAACCCAAAAACAAGTGCTGCCCCATCTTCGAATTCCTTGAATTTGTTTTCAACAATTGTATCCCAATTTTTTGTGTTAAATTTAATGTCGTCTGCTGCGTACATGATAATATCACCTTCGGCCACTTTATACATTTCATTATATGTTTCGCTCAAAAGAATTTGTTTATCGATTATGCACTTAATGTTTTTAAATTCTTCATCATCAGGCAAATTTTCAAAAAATGAGATACTATTTGAGTCGTCGTCATCTATGTAGAAACAAAATTCTATGTTATCAAGGGATTCGGCAGTATCGTGAATTGACTTGATAAGGCTAACTACGCTTCGGACTCTATTTCTAGTTGGTACTAATAAAGAAATCATTTGATTGTGCTCACTCCTTTTTTCCCGACAACTATCGTAGCGCAATCGTTTGCAAATTTCATGGAGTCATATATATCTCCACATTCACCATATTTAATTGCTAAAGCCGCCAAGAAGGAATCTCCTGCTCCTGAGAGGTCCTTTATTTCTACTTCATCTACCAAAAATTTTTTCTCTCTAAGTCTGCATCCTCCTGACCCAAGAGTTTCTATTATTTTATTTTCTAGTTCTATATCAATAAATTTTGATGAGTTCTTGTATTCTTTGTGGTTTATTTTTATAAACTTAACTGTTCTGGCCCAATCATCTATTATTTTTTTTGTATCTAAAAACACACAAGGGTGCAATTCACCAATTTTTTTAATATCGTCTTCAAAAAGGAAGCCCTTGTTGTAATCAGCAACAACTACGACAGAATACTGTGTAAAATTTATTTTATCTAAATTGATTCTTTCTCTCTCATCTCTCAAGGGGGAATCAATCCTTATGAACATGTGGTTTGTTTTCTTTGCTACATATCTCGTTTTGGTTACCGACTCCCAGTCTTTATTTGTGATAATATCGCAATCCGCATCCAAGCTCTTTAGGTTTCTGAAAACGTTCATGGCCATACCACCATTAGTACTCTTGCCCAAGATGTCCAAAAGAGGCACGGGAGCTTCTGGACAAAGTCTCCTGCACTTACAATAAACAAACTCATCGAGGCAACTATCCCCAATCACTAAAATTTTATTATTCATTCCCTTAAACTGCGTTTTTACAAATTTCGCAGATTGTATCTATTTCACTATTTTCTAGTTCTGGGTAATTAGGGAGGAAGAATCCTCTATAGTGGATTTTATTACTCATCTCTCCTTCGAATTTGCCATAACGATTGTACCAAAATGGATGTAACCCAAGATTGCCAGCACTAAAGATTCTAGTTTCTACCCCATGCTCTACTAATTTTTTAATCACCATTCTTCTATGCTCTGTGTCGGCGGCTAAGGCTCCAAACGAAATCGATACAGGCATATTCTCGTTCCATTCTTGAAACTCAAAATACCCACGGAGATTTTGAGCGTATCTCACATGGTTTCCGTATCTTTCGAACGCCATGCGTTCGGCTTTTTCCACTTGTCTTAACCCAATGAACGCTTGCAAGTCAGTTGCTCTTAGGTTGTAACCCGCAGTGAAGAAAGTAAATGGTGAGTGGAAATCATCTACTTCGTATTTTTCTACTAGTTTTTGTTTGTACTCAGGATCTAGATCCTTGCCCCACCCGTGGCTTCTAAGCATCATCAGGCTTTGATAAAGATCGTAGTCGTCAGTATTAACCATTCCCCCTTCTATTGTTGAGAGCTGATGACCGAAGTAAAATGAGAAAGTAGAAGAGTCGCCAACTTGTCCGACTTTTGTTCCATCCACGTACCTTGCTCCGAGCGCAGCGCAAGAATCTTCCATTAAGTAAAAGCCATATTTCTCCTGTAATTCTAAGATTTCCTCTTTGTGGTGGGGGACGCCTAAAACTTGAACAAAGATTACTCCTGCGGGGTCTTCTTTCTTACAGACTTCTTCAAGTTTTTGTAAATCGATTCCGTATGTTTTTTCGTCAGCATCTATCATTATTGGTTCGTAACCAGCCTGAATGATTGGAGCGATAGTTGTTACCCACCCGACCGAAGGGACAACTATTTTTTTGTTTTTAAATTTGTTGGCATTAACGGCAGCATTGAACATTAACAAATTAGCAGAAGACCCTGAGTTGCAAAAACAAGCGTACTTAGTCCCTATGTACTTAGCCCAAGCTTGCTCGAAGTCTTTAGTTAACTGACCTTGAGTTAGTCTAGGGTAAGTTTTTAGCCACTCTATTAGAGCTTCTATGTCTTGTTCGTTTATAGTTTCTTTTGCTAGTGGATATTGAATTTCCATGTCAAATCCTTACTTTTTTTGTGTCATAATTTTCTTCGAACCACTTGTAAGAAATGTCTATTGCCTCTTTAATGTCTGTTTGGTTTGATTCGAATTCGGGATATAAACTTTTCAATAAGGATATATCTGATCTTCTAGCCCTTTGCCCGTTAGGCTTATCGGATTCGTATATGACTTCTCCATTGAAATCTGCTGATTCTACTAGCATGTCTACAATTTGAGAAATCGAATGCTGCTTAGTTCCGCAAATCAGGAGTTTGTCAGGAATTTCTTCTTCGTCTAACATCTTACATAAAACTCCTGCTATATCATTTACAAATATAAATTCTCTTGTCGATTTTCCGTCTCCCCAAACTTTAAATGGCTCGTTGTTTTTCTTAGCTAAATACATTTTATGTATTAAAGCTGGGATAACATGTGCATGCTCTAAATTATATAAATCGTGTGTGCCAAAGATATTTCCGGGGATTATCGAGCAATAATTTTTAACTCCATACTGAGATTTGTAAGCCTGTATTTGAATGTCCACCATCCTTTTGGCGTGTGCGTAGGCGAAGTTGCCTTCAAATGGTGGGCCTTCATGCATGAGATCCTCACGAAGCACTTCTGCGCTGTCAGGAAAAACACAGACACTCGAAAAGGACATCATTTTTTCGACGTTGTTAAGTTCCGCATGATGAATCATATATGCATTCATGAGGAGATTCTTATATAGGTATTCCCCGTGACCCATCATGTTGCCCCCTATTCCTCCTACCTTGGCGGCTGTATGTATTACGTAATTTGGTTTATAGTTATTATAAAGAGCCTTAACATGGGTTTCTTCTGTTAGGTCGGCAGCGGGTTGATGAGGGGAGCCTTTTCTACTTGAAAATATAAACTCGTATTTATCTTTATACCTTTGGCTTTCTCTTTTAATGGCGTTCCCCACTAAGCCGTCTGAACCTGTAATTAGTACTTTTTTCATTGAGAAAACCTTTTACTCCAGACAGATGGGGTTTCTGCCCAGTTGTTATAGTCTATTTTTATTCTATTAGGGTCATATTCCGAATACATAGCTTGGAAAAGAGGCAAGTCGTTTTCATTGTAAGCTCTTTGGACAGGTACTTGTAATTCAGTCCCCGGAGTAAAATCGCAAACGTGAACTAAATCTGGAGATAGCTCCAATTTGCCTCCGGATTTTTGAATTCTAAAAGCTAAATCATGACAACACATATTAAGGTGTTCGAAACGACAATCCCACCCTCCTAAACTTCTGAATCTATCTAGATAGTACATGCCGACAGGAGCAATCCGAAAAGTCTCTAAAACTCCGGGGAGTCTTTGATCCGCATGTGTTCTTGCTACCCAATAACTATCATCAGGCATAGTTCCGGATCTATTTACCCCTTCTGAATAGCGAATAATAATTCCGTCATCTCTAGTAAGAGATTTTAATAATTCGACACTTTTCTTGAGAGAGTCTTTTGTGAAAATTCCATCGTCGGAGCCCCAAGTCATAATTTCTCCTTGGGCGAACATCGTTCCAATTTGAGCAGATCTAGCGGGTGCTCCGTAGTCTTGTATGTGCCTGTAGTTGTCTGCGTCCCTTAGGAATTCTGGAGTGGGACTTGGCCCGACAGTTATTAACTCGAATGGCATATCCCCGCAAGAAGACACACAGCTATCATATACCTCCTGCCATTTTTCCGTGCGGATTCCGGGGATTATTATTGATAGATCATATTTCATTTTGCTCCTTTGGTTAAAAACTGAGTCCCTATTTGGTTGTAGTCGAACTCGCTCTTGTTTAAAAATAAGTTTTCCTTTATGAATTTTTTTAATTCCTCGTCTTTAGAATGCATATTCTCATCAAATCGAGAGGGGTCATGGTTCAAAATACCTCTCCATTCCTCGAATCCAAACCCACTGCTTTTGGCTTCTGGTTTATTAATGATTTCAGACATCCTTCTGTCGCAGAGTAAGTTGTCCCAAGTATCTCCATGCGAATGACTTGGGAATCCTGATGACGCTCCGTCCATACTTATTAAATGTTTAACAATATTGCCCCCCACTATCGTCCATTGTTTTTTTATAGCTGCATTCAGAAAGGAGAACGTTGACTCAGTAGCCCAAGCGGCAAATATATCAGGAATTACAGCACTAAAAGCTTCAAATAATTCCTTAGTAAATAATTGGACATGTAGATTACAGCATTTTCCAAGAGGAACAGTGAAGTCTTCTTCAAAGTAATCATGTTCGCCTCTACCAAACCAATTCTTGTATCCCGTATCAGTGTCGGTTTGAATTGATACCATCGAATATTTTTGTGTTTCGTGCCTTTTTTCTATTTCACTTATTATACTTTTCGAGTTGTCGAAAGTTACCCCTGAATCGACGTAGATATAACCATCGAAATCTCCAAGTATTTTTACTGCGTTAATTACTGAAAGATTGAAGGACATGTTTACTGTTAATTTCTTATCGATAAAATGATAATGCAGTTTGTCTTTGAAATGATTAACGAGTCTATCTCTAACTTCTCGTGAGTTGAGACAAGAGGAAACTAGAATTTCATTATCTTCGTGGTCTTGATCTATGATACTTTGCAATGCACTAATATAGTGATCGGAATTTTCCGTTCCGGAGATCCCACAAGTATTAAAGACCGTAAGATACCTCATTTGACAGCTTCCACGTTCAAACTCATCAGCCTTCCATTTACTTTGTCCATGTGAGGAAGATAAGCTTGGCTGTAATCATCAACATAGAAGTGTTCGGTTTCCCTCCAGTCATATCGGAGTGCGGTTCTGAAGCCTACGTCGAGCAGATCTTCACTTAAGGTCCTGAAGTCCCACCCAGCACGATGAAAATCATAATCGTGAAGCTGTGAACCGTGGAAGAAAGTTTTAAGGAGTCTGATATCTTTATGGTAAACGTAGTGTTCCATGACTGCTTGCATATCAGGGACCGAAACCCGAAGGACCCCTCCTTCTTTGAGTACCTCGTGGTATCTAATCAGTGCCTGATGAGCTTCTGCTCTGGTTGCATGCTCTAGTACGTGGCATATGTAAATTAAGTCTACGGAATTTTCTTCATATTTTTCTAATTTGAAAACGTCATCGACTACGTCTGGATTAATATCTTCACGGATATCGATATTAACAAATCCTGCAATTTTTTTGTGGTAGCATCCGAGATGTAGTTTCACCTTTTTCGAGGTATCTAATTTACCTATTCTTTCTAAGTCATCTTCTGATTTCATTGTATTCATATTTCGAACCTTTTTTTCCAAATGGAGTCGCTTTCTTTCCAGTTGTTTATATCTATATGGTTTAACACTTTTTCTCTCCAAGAAGGGTCTCTATATCTTTGTTGAAACAACGGCTCGTCATCTCCTAGTTGAGCATGGTGAATGGGAGCATGGTCCCCTGTGGTTCCCGGCATATGTCCGCAATCCAGCAAAGGAAATTCTGTCATCTTTATCGTAGCTCCTTCATTTTGCGCCCTAATAGCCATGTCGGTATGCCCCATCGGGCACGCTTGAAAAGAGCAGTCCCAGCCGCCTAGTTCTTCGAAGAAGGTCCTATACATAATGGCGACGTTAAAAATCCACCAAGTTTCGTCTATATGCGGGGAGCTAGTTGATGGCGCACCGTTTATTTTAAAATAATGATCAGACTGTAAAGGTTTCTCTGTGCCGTCGGCTCCTTCGAAATATTTTGATATGACTACATTTTTGTCATTTTTTGGTTCTATTTGGTATAACGCATCTATGTTTTTATCTAAAGAGTCCTTTAGGAAAACAGCATCGTCAGCAGCCCAAGTTACCAATTCCCCTTCACAAAGTAGTGCGCCTATGTTTGAAGCCCGCATGGGAGACCCAAAATCTTTCACGTACTTCACATTCCTTACTGCCAACAAGGGCTCAGGAAGGGGGTACGGGGACACAATAATTAATTCAAATTCCCTCTTGGTAGCTTCGAGGATAGAATTGTAGAGCCTTATCCACTTATTAGGTCTAATTGCTGGTAATATAATTGAAATTTCAGGCTTCATTTTGTTCTAATTGTTTTCCCCATCTTCTTTGCCATACTTCGTCTCGACCTCTCCAATTATGATAATCTATTTTAATTCTTTTATATGGAGCATTGGGGTCAGAATACATCTCATCGAACTGGGGTCTATCGTGATCAAGTTGCCCGTGGTGGATCGGGGCATGGTCCCCGCTCGTTCCCGGCATATGCCCGCATTGTATTGTCTCTCTTAAAGATTCATGTATCAGCCCATTATCAGCTTGTATCCTGAACATTAGGTCATGAATTGCGTGGTTGAGGGTTTCGAATCTGCAATCATAACCACCTAAGGAATAAAAGTAGTTAAGATGCATGAAATAATGCATGCACATTTTCCAATCATGGTGAATCCCTGCTAGTCGCATGTCTTCATGATGGTGGGCCATCCAAAAATCCAAAGGGAACGGAGTATCCGAGCCTTCTAAGTAGCGCATGTTGTATACGTCTTTTTCTGTAAGGTTGGCATCATGATATTCAATAGCTTCGTCTATTACAGAAGGGAAAAGAATGCCGTCATCAACCGTATTATATAAGAATTTAGAATTACATAACTGGATAGCTTGCTGAGACGCAGTCGTTGGCCCTGCGAATGTTTTGACGTGCTTTACATTCGATATCTCGGAAAAGAAGTCAGGTAAAGGGTAGGGACTAGGAGTGACTATTTGAAATGAGTATTTTTGACAAGCCAGCTTAGCAGACTTATAAAAAGCTATTAAGTTATCAGGCCTAATAGACGGAAGGATGATGGAAACATCATACATTATTTTTCTCCATAATAGTCTCCCCATTCAACAAGCAACGTAGACTTACCATCTGTTCTTGTTAATGCTTTTTGGTAAGCGGGAAATATATATTCTGGTTCATCTAACCTAATTACTTCGATATTGTTTTGACACATTAGAGCGAATGCATCTGTGAAATCACCTACATGCTGGTGCTGTGGGTGCAAAGGTCGTTCGGAGCCAATCGAAGTCCTAATTATCGCTTTCGTTTGAAAACCATTCTCAGACATTATAGGCATCTTATCTAAATGGTTTATTAATTGATTAACCGCTAACAAAAGAAAATTCCATCTTGGATAAAAACTGACTGGAACAATGCCTTGCATAGCAAGGCCAATTGTAATGCCCATTTGCATTTCCTCTGCTACGGGCATTTCTAATTTTCTTTCATTTCCGATATCGGCTATCGTATTGGTCATTGCCGTGCCCTTACAGGATACGGCTTGGCCCAAGAACATAGTGCTTGGGTCTTCTGCCAAGTACTCCATCGAGTGTTTTAACTCGTCAAAATATTTCAAAACTGGACTCTCTTTCCGGCTCCCGCATGGGGCCATTTTAATTCGTATTTGTAGTAGGTGACATTCGGGTCCGAGGTTCCTTCATGGGTTAATTTCTTTTGACCCCATGTCTCCCTAGTGGGGGTGCAAACAGATTTGCCGTTGTCTTCTATCACCCAATGCATGTTTAACTTTTGGTTCTTTGCGTATTTCATGCATTCATGAGCTATTCCGGTCTCTGATGTCATTTCCCCCATGAACACATAAACTTTTTCGTCTCTTCTTTGCCTCTTCGCAGCCAAGGCTGCTCCTACGGCGATAGGCAAAGAGCCACCTACTATAGCGGAAGAGAAAATTTTGTACTCAGGGAAGCACAAGGTTATAGACTTACCCTCAAGAATTTTTTGTTTTACTAGCTTTGGGGGGACGCCTTTTAGAAGACATTGATAATGGCTACGCCACGAGCAGAAAACCCAATCTTGTTTTCTTACTCTTTTGAATATTTTAATTAACTGATCTTCGTTATTACTATATAAATGGACTGGAGCACGAATTTTGCCATCATTAAAGCAATTTGCTATGTCTTGTTCGAAATCTATAAGATCTTGTTTTAAAAACATCTCTTAACATATTAGTCTCCCAAGAGTTTTCTTCTAATTTTAATTTTAGCCATTTCTTCTACATTTTTTCTTTGTTTTTCTCCGAATTTTTTCTGGACAAGATCTAGATAGGGGGGGTTAGTAAAATATTTATCCCAAGCTTCATCTCTGAATTTCAATACTTCTGCTGAAGAGAGGTGTTTTGTGGGCAAGGGTTCGCTTTCGTATGAGAGAAAGGCCCAACCCTCAGGCGTATCAGGAAGTTTCCATCCATTTTTCTTTGCTTCTCTGTGTAAGGGGCTTCCGGGGAGAGCCTGACATGGATACATATTTGCAGTTTCAGTATTTAGCTCTAAGGCCAAGTCTAGGGTTTGCTGCATTGTTTCGAGAGTGTCATCAGGAAAACCGAAAATATAATTAGAAATAATGTTTATGTCAGCTTCAGTAACTTGGCGAACGATTTCTCTAATATTTACGTTTTGAAAACTGCCTTTGGAAATTTCGAATCTAACGTCTTGATTCGCCGCTTCTACCCCTAGGGCCAGCCAATCTATTCCTGCTCTCCTAAATAGCTCTAAATACTTTTCTCTGACAGTATCAATTCGAGAATAAGTCCACATCTTAAATTTCAATTCTCTTTCAATTATATTTTGCAAGAGGGGCTCAAAATATCTTTTATTAAGGAAAAACATTTCATCAGATACCCTGAGTGTTTCAACACCATATTCTGCTAATTTTTCAAATTCTTTAGTAATGAATTCAGGAGACCAATATCTCATACCTTTTGAATCAGAAGACACAACGTTTTCATCATTACTAATTCTATTTATGATATTAATCATGCAAAAGTCGCACCCGAAACGACACCCTAGGGATGTGTAAATAGCTGCGAACGGAGTACGTTGGCCGTGGTCAAACCCAGCGTGCCAAAAATGAGATCTATAGAGATCAAACGGTTTATCCTTATAAGGAAGTAGGTCCCAAGCGTATCCCGGTAAATCTATATCCATTCTTTCTTGAGGGACGACCTTTTGGGGGGCATTTAGAATTGATTGTCCTTCTTTTTTCCACCCTATTCCCTTCACTTTATCAAGTTCATCCTCAAGGTTCGTTTCAAGAAGCTCCCTTAGCGCATACACCCCCTCATTGAGCAGCACGAAATCAACAAATTTTTCATCTAATACTTCATTAGGTAATGCACTAATGTGAGATCCGACGAAACATATCTTACTATTTGGTTGAGATTTCTTTAGTAGCTCAGCTACTTTCCTCGCACCTATCATGTTTGTCGTGCCAGAATTCGGGTTCTGTCCATATAACACGAAACATACTAGTCGTGGTTTGGCATCCACGATTCTTAAGGCAGACTGTTCAGTGTCTAGCCTTTCTGCTGTGCAATCTAAAATTCCGACTTCATAGCCTATGCTTCTACAGCTTTGTGCGAGGAGTAAGCTCCATGTCGGTGTCTCTATTGCGGAAAACGTCTTAGAGAGATCTTGGTATGCTTCTTTTGAGCTATTAGGCTCTACAAATAGAACGTCCATGTCAATGTGTAGGTTGTTATAGATTGGTAAACTGGGTTTTGGATTCACTTACGATAGAATAGGCTTTAATTAACTCTTCAATTCCAGATGTTAGACTATGTTCAGCGGACCAACCAGTTTTTTCTATTTTATCATTCAATACGATGTAGTCTCTCTTGTCGGGGTCTTTTGCGAAGTCGTCTGTTTTAATAACAAAATCAGGAATGGTTTCTTTGATTGTGTTGCAGAGTTCCATTTTGCTTATATTACAATCAGATAATCCTACATTAAATGCTTCACCCATATTTTCATTGTAGTTATGAATCATATGAATGAAGGCGTGAGCTACGTCCCTGACGTGAATAAAATTTCTTTTAAAAGCATGCTCAAACAAGACGATATATTTATCAAACATTGCTTTATATACGAAGTCATTCACCAAAAGATCTAGCCTCATCCTTTGCGAAGCTCCGAAAACAGTTGCGAGCCTAAGACTTATACCCCTTCGGTCTCCAAGTACGGCGTCTTCTGCATCGCACTTTGTCACTCCGTAATGAGATATGGGATTGAGTGGTGTTTCTTCAGTACAAAAACCATCCCCTTCTCCGACTCCATACCCGCTATTCGTATTGGGGTAGACAATCCTTTGATCTCTAGTCGCATTTTTAACTATGAATTCCAACTGCTCATAGTTGACTTGTGTTGCTAATGATTTGTCTTCCTCGCACGCAGGAAACCCCACTATGGCGGCGAGAGGAATGATAACATCGTGGGTACTTATTTCACTTAAAAGTTTATTTTTGTCTCTTACGTCTCCTTTAATAAAACGAAAAGAAGGGTTATTGCAAAATTGTAACAAACAATTTTGTTTATATTTTAGGTTGTCGTATACAGTTACTTCTGGGGTACGAAAATTTTTATTTTCTCGTTTAAGCAGTTCTTCTACTAGGATATTTCCTATGTATCCTGCTCCCCCGGTTATGAGGATTTTCATTTACATGAATTTCTTTTTTACGTCTTGCCAGAGATTACTGGGCTCTTCCTTTTTTTCTTCTGTTGTCTCTTCAGCGGAGACTTCTTCCACTGATTCTTCTTCTACAGGGGTTGCTTCAAAACCGCCTAGTATTCCAATTGATTGTGTTTTTGCCCTTTCTTCTTCTTCTTCTTCTTCTTTCTTCGGTTCCGGTACGGGTGCGGGTGCGGGCTCAGGAGCAACGGCTGTGCCTGTCGAATCATAAGTCGTAGTGTGTCCACATTTCGGACAAACGAAAAATGGTATATAATCATTTTTTGGCGCATTAAAATGGTAGCCACAATACCCGCAATCAATTCTTTTAGTTTCCATAATTAAAATATATCCCAGTTCTGAATTTCAGTTTTAAGTTCAGCAGCAAGACAGTCTGTTTTTAGGTCAACTCTTTCTCCTAGCTCCCTAGAAATGACGTTCTTTGCACTATTTCTTACACCGTTTATGGAGTGTGTAATTCTTAATAATTTTAAATCTTGGTCAGTCCCTTTCCTAGCTAGGCTTTCATTCTCCCAAATATATCGATTAGATAGCATTATTACGGAAATAGCCCTAATCATTTCGGAAGTCATCTTTATGTCTTTTTCTTTTATAATTAGATCTACGTCGTGTTTTATTTCTCCGATTTCTTTATCGTATGCTTCTTTGTTCTCAGGGATAAATATACTTTTAAGCTGACAAATTGTCATCCTGTCTATTAGTTCTGAAAAAGTAGGCAAGTATTTACGTTCGTTGCTCATGTGTGAGTTATATATTTTAATTTATTTATATATCACCTTCGTATGTGAAGTTGTTTGCGAAATCGAATTTGGACCCATTTGAATGTACTCCGTATGCCCCAATATGTTGTGCGTAGCTCTTTTTAGAACAGAGTCTTTTGTAATTCATTTCTTCTGATCTTTTTATGAATTGCCAATCCCAACAAAAGGTGTCGTGCCCTTCTAGAATCACATTCGGATCGACTTTATCGTATACATCTCTGTTTATCGCCACGGCAAAACCTCCTACGTTCCTCTTTTCATTTAGATCTTCATCGTACTTATCGATTACTTCGTGAGAGGGAGTGTCGAATATAGAAATTGCTGCAATTTTTTCGTCTTGGAGTTCGTTTATTTTTCTATTTAAAAAACTAAGCCAATTCGGATTATAAAGCCCGTCACTATCTAAAACTACTACGAATTTATCATCGCAAAATTCAAATGATTTTTTGATTGCTTGGTTCACATTAAGGTCACAACCAAGGTTTCTTGTGTTTGTATAAAATTCCATTTCCAGATTTTGTATCTTGGGTATGGATTTAAATAGTTCTAATACCATTGGGTCTTCACTGTGGTCGTCGAAAATCCTGAGAGTGGTAGGTACAGTGAATGAAGTATTCATCAGCGAAGAAACAGATTGGGTTAAATAACCGAGCCTGTTGAAAGTTGTTAAGGAGAGATTCATTTTTTTTCGAAATATTTTTCTCCAGTAAGGTCTAATTCAGAATCATGCATCCCTGCCCAGTCTTTAACTCTTACTGTCTTATTAAAATTTTCTTCTGTTATAGAATGCACTCCTTCGAGGACTCCTATATTTAATACCCTACTAACAATAGGGATAATTTCTTTTCTTTCTTTTCTATGTATTTTATTTAGAAGAGCGTCCCAGCCACCATACTTATATTGAACTACGTAATTATTTTCATCTATGTGCTCTGGGTTTTCCCAAACTTCATGCATCCCGTCTTCTTCTAACCATCTGTCTCTCCACGTCCCCCATCCTTGGTTCGAAAACCAATCATGCTTTTTGTAAGCGTGTAATAGTTCGGGTTCGTATACCCTTTCTGATTCGTGATAATGGCCAGCACTTACAGTAAAAATATCTGGATCGTCTTTGAATCTTTCTTTTGCAAATTCGTGAAAAAGCAGGAAGTCAGGAGCCAGCAAAGTATCGTCTTCAATCAAAATTACATAATCGGAAAGAGCAAAACCCATTGTCAAAGCATGATGGGTATTCAGGGTGTGTCCATATCTTTTCATGTTCACATGCACCTGAGTAGAACAAAAATCTACTTCGTATAAGGCTTTTATTACCTCGTCGTTGATGGGCTCTACATAAGGGAGAAAGAGATAGTTCTCAATCCCCTTGCATAATGACAACGATTCCAGAACTTCTTTAGTGTATTCTGGTCTGCGACAAGCAGTCATCACTATGACTTTGTTTTCCATATTAGATTTTAAGTCTCAGCATCTATTTTTTCAAAAAAATAGTGTAAATTTATATAGTGAATTTAATCATTGTTTCAAATTTGACTGATAACGAAGGCCTTTATTTCAGATATTTAACTATGATTGCCAAATCAGACTTAGATTATGATGTTCTAGTCGAATCAAAAAAACATGAAATAGATAAGTATTTTAATTTATTAAAGACCAAGGGTTGGTATGATTACGTTGACGCAATGATAACTCCAGAAGAAAACGAGGGAGGAGTACGCATAGATGATCAATTAAATTATCCACGTACTATTTTTACTTCTTCTATCGGGTGTGAAAATATGCACAGACTACTTGGTGAGGTTAAATTTATGAGGTCTTTATGAGTACCCAGTGGGCTTGCGGGGCCCACTGGGTATCATTTCGTTAGTCCACCCTTGGCAGCACCCTCGTTATAAATGAAATTATTGTTTCTGGATCTGGTCCAGCTTATCGTCAATCCTGTCTAATCTGTGCTCAATTTTTTGCATAAGTTGTGTCAATTCGCTCTTGGATACATATTTTTCAGGCAAAGAAATAGATATATCGTTAAGTTTTTCCCACAATTCGTCGTTATCCTCTTCGACTTCTTTAATTCTGTCGGTCATGGTTTTCATTAACCAACCCCCGACTGTGCTGACTATACCTATTAATGCGTTTACAAAGGACTGAGTATCTAGTTCCATTTCTACTAATTACACCTTTTATTACCCCATTGGTTAGAAGTTATTTTCAAATTTAGAATATTGTTTGTAATTAGTAAATAATTCTTCTGATTTATTAATATCTCTTGCTGCTAAGAAATATTTTTTATTTTTAGATAATCTCACATTCCATTTTTGTTCGGAATGATTCATATAGGCATAAATACCTATGTTATTTGGAGTAGGACCTATGTAATAATGATCTTCATCGCACGAATAAAAATCTATTAATATTCTTTTGATTTCTAAGTCTATCCCTTCGATTTCTTTTTTGGGTATGGTTTCTAGCCCAGAAAACCTAGGAGAATCAGGAAACGGCTCCTGCCCCCTTTTTATATCTCTGATAGCGAAAACTCCTACGCCGTGTGTTCTAGAAGGCTTCAGTCTGCAAAAAGTGCATAGACTGATGCTCTTAAGGAGGCTAGAAGTCATCAACTAAAGCCCCACTATTTTGGTAGTCTTTGACTTTTCTTTCAAAAAAGTTAGTCATCGCCCCTGTATCTACGACTTCAGATAGCCATGGGAATGGGTTACTATCACTGTCGAAACGAAAATCGATACCAATTCCTTCGAGTCGTCGATTTCCTATGAATTGCATATAATCAACAAACATATCAGCATTTAGTCCCAAGATGCCTCTCGGAAGAACGTCATGAGCATACAGAACCTCAAGTTCAACGGCTTTCTTGATATGGTTCACGGTCTCTTGCTCGAATTTTTTTGTCCACACCGAAGGATACTGTTCTTTAATGGTGTTTATTAAATACGCTCCAAATTCTATGTGCAAGCTCTCATCTCTAAGGGTATACCTAATTTGATCGGAAAGGCCGGGGAGCTTGTTCTGTCTGCCCAAGGCGAGAAGCATAGCAAAGCCGCTAAAGAAAAACGTTCCTTCGCAAATAGTATAATAAGTAATAAGGTTTCGAAGGAATTCCCTTTTTCCCTCTATCGTTTTCGTGTTAAAGTCGGGACGATTAACGCTGGTGGTAATACCCATCAAAAAATCATCTTTATCTTTTATGCATGGAATGTTTAAATACGCTTCATAAACTTCGGAAATCTTTAACCCGTAACTATCGCAACAAGTGACGATGGTCCAGTTGTGTAGGGACTCCTCATACGCTTGCCTGAGGATGTACTGACGACATTCTGGGTCTGTTACCCAACGGTTAACGGTAAGCAATAGGTTGTTTCCAACCAACGATTCGGTTCCAGCAAAAAACCCTAAACATCTTTTGACCAAGAGTTTTTCGTCAGCGGAAAGGAAATCCCCTTTCCATTGTGCTATGTCTGGCCCCATGTTTACTTCTCCGGGGCTCCAGTTGTTCCTAGTCCCCTGAAGGAACATGTTCCAGACTTCGGGGTGTCTGTGGGGGAGTATCTGATTAACGCCCGCTACTTCTTCACCCAAGAGAAGTCCCGTTTTAGTCTCACTTGCCATTACAAATTTGATTTATGCCTTCTACAATTGATGTTTTTGGTTTCCAGAAGTCCAAGATGTAGGGGTCAGGTTCATTTTTAATCCCCTTTTGTACATTGTCTACGTTTTCTCCTGCTATAATTTTTGTACCTTCAAAATTTTTACTTATGATCTCTGCTACCTCTTTAATCTTAATCCATTGGAAATTTGTTATATGTAAATTTTCAGAACGATTAATTTCATCATATTTTTGAGATAAAATCAAGAGACATTCTGAGCAGTCGTCGGCATACAAGAACTGTCTTTCCTCTTCTCCGGTAGTCCTCATTTTTATTTGCCTAGAGTCTCTAGCCTTGGCAATAAAATCAGTGATTACGTGTGTTTTCTCAGAGGCTTCGTCTTCTTCACCATAAACGTTCCAAAATTTAACGACTACTCCGTTTAGGGATCTCGCTGCTGCTTCTCCAACAGCTTTGCATAAACCATATGTCGAATGACTCATGTTGGACATTTGGCTTGAAGCGAATATAAATGGTTTTTCTTTTTCTTTGAGTATCGAAAAAGTATTATCCATCAACGCAAGATTGTTATGTATGAAATCGTATGTATCTTGGTACTTTTTCATATAAGCGGAACCTCCCACATCAAAAGCCAAAAAATGGACGAAGTCAGCCTTGTCTATTGTATTTTCCAAATGGTCGTTGTCGTGTACCCTAAGATCTTCCAAAGGGGCCCTGACGATGTCGAATTCGATGACTTCTTCATTTGCAGAGCGAAGGAACTTCACTAAATGACCGCCAATTTGCCCTGATGAACCGAGTACTAGATGCTTCATTGGTTTTTAGCTTCCACTTGTTCCACGATCCAAGGATAAGTATTTTCAATTGCTTTTTGTAGTGGGTAGTCCGGAGCCCATCCGAGTTTTTCTTTAATGAGATCATTACTAGAGCAACGTCCCCTAACTCCTAATGGACCATCAATATTTTTTATAGATAAATTTTTTCCAGATACGCCGATGACTATTTCAGCTAGTTGGTTAATGGTAACCATTTCATCAGAGCCGATATTAAAAGGGCCTGTTTCGTTTGAGTCCATTAGCCTTCTTATTCCTTCTAAGCATTCATCGATATAGAGAAAGGACCTCGTTTGTTGTCCGTCTCCCCAAACTTCTATAGTACCTCCATCTTCTGCCTGTGCGACTTTACGACACATGGCTGCTGGGGCTTTTTCTTTGCCGCCATCCCAAGTGCCTATAGGGCCCATGATATTGTGGAACCGTGCGATTTTGACATTAAGATCGTAATTTCTTTGATAGGCCAAAAAGATCCTCTCGCTGAAAAGTTTTTCCCAGCCGTATTCACTGTCGGGGTCAGCAGGATAAGCAGAGCCTTCTGAACAATTAGGATTATCTGCTTCAAGTTGGTTGTGCTCTGGATACATACAAGCACTACTGCTATAAAATACTTTTTTAACACCAAGGTTTTTTGATACCTCGGCCACATGTAAATTGATTAATGCGCTATTATGCATGATATCCGCATCATGTGACTTTACAAAAATATAACCAGCCCCACCCATATCGGCAGCCAATTGGTAAACCTCATCAAAGGACCTGTGCCCATTGGTAGTTGCCATCCCTTGACCTTTCATCCTTTCTTTTCCCTGTTGTGGGCTAAGAAGGACAGTATTTACAAAAGACAATTCGGCGAGATCTCCCCTGTAAAATTCGTCACATTCTGTCTCTTCATATTCTGGATATTTTAAGTCAGCACCACGGACCCAATATCCCTCTTGTTTTAGTTGTTTAACTAAATGGCTTCCTATAAAGCCTCCTGCACCCAATACGCATGCTGTTTTCATATTCTTATATTATTTATTTGTCTTTTGAATTTCTAATTTATTGACAGCTTTCGCAAGTTGGATCTGTGATCTTACATGCGAGAGACTCTGCCTCTTCGGTTCCTTGGTTAGTATTGACCGTAGATTTTTCAATTGTGCTAGCTGATTTACCCCGAAGGTAATAAGTGCTTTTGAGGCCATTCTTTCGAGCATGCATATATAAATCGTTTAAAAACTTTAAAGAAGTTCCATTATTAAATAAATTTAATGATTGGCCCATGTCTATCCATTTTTGTCTAGCACCAGCGGATTCGATTAATTTAAATTGATCATGGTCGTATGCGGTTCTGTATCTTTTGGATATGTCTTTGGGCACGTTCCCGTTTAGTCTTAATACGTCTCCATCAATGGACTTTACCATCTCTATAAAGTTATTATCCCAAAGGCCAAGATCCTTACATTCTTTAACGAACCACTCGTTTGATATCATCAGATTACCAGATTTATTTTCGTAAACGAATAGTGCTGAGAAGTCGGGCTCGACAGAAGCGGAGCATCCTTGAATATAGGAGATGGTAGCAGTGGGTGCTATTGCCATCGTATTACTGTTTCGCATCCCGTACTCATTGATATGGGAGCGCAAAGCCTTCCAGTCTACCTCTGGAGTAAACTTTCTATTCCTATGTGTTATCGGTTTTTCGCCTAGAAATTCCATTAATTCTTTATACGTATCTATGGGAAGTGTATTTTGCTCCCAGAGAGATCCTTTGTAAGTTTCATATACGCTTCTCTCTTTTGCGAGTCTACTCGAACTCAATATGCAATGATAAGAAATGAACTCGTAAAGTTCGTCGGAAAATTTTACTGCTTCGTCTGAAGAAAAATCAATTTTATAAGAGTGAAATACATCCGCCCAACCCATTGTTCCAGCACCCACGGGGCGATGTTTAAGGTTGGCTTTTTTAGCTTCTTTAGTAGGGTAGAAATTAAGATCTATTACATTATCAAGCATCCTCATTTGAGTTGCTATCGTCTTGGCTAACAACTTGTAGTCTAGTTTGCCATTCTTTAAATGCTGTTTTAAGTTAATCGAACTCAAATTACAAACTGCTGTCTCTCCTATCTCTATTTTCTCTCCATTGTCGTATTTAGAAGGCTTAGTATGTAAAAAAATTTCAGTACAAAGATTAGAGCTATGTATTACCCCGCAATGTTTCTGAGAATATCTGAAGTTGGCATTGTCTTTAAAAGTTATCCAAGGGTGTCCTGTTTCGAAAAGCATCTTGAGTATTTTTTTCCAAAGCTCTTTAGCTGATACTTTTTTGTAGTTTTTGATTTTACCCTTCTTCGCCATTTGACAATATTCTTCATAGGCTTCTTCAAATTCTTCCCCACATAGCTCATGAAGGTTCACGTCCGAAGGAGAAAACATATACCAATCAGAATCCTCAGAGATCTTCTTCATGAACAGATCAGGAATCCAAGCGGCGGTATTAAGGTCATGACACCTACGTCTTTCTTCTCCTGTATTTTTTTTGAGACTTATGAAATCTTCGAAATCAAGATGCCAAGGCTCTAGATAAGCACATCCAGCCCCCGGTCTTTTCCCTCCTTGATCAACGGCTATTAAGGTATCATTAAATATTTTCAACCAAGGTATGAGGCCAGAAGACAACCCATTCGTCCCCTTTACGAAAGAATTACTAGACCTGAGTGGTGTTACATCGAACCCTAGTCCGCCAGCGAACTTGGATTTTCTAGCTTCTTGCCACAATCCTTCAAAAATTCCATCAATGGAATCGTCAAAAGTATTGAGATAGCAACTGGAAAGCTGACTATGATTACTACCACTATTGAAGAGAGTAGGAGTAGAACAACACAAACGAAACTCAGAAAGCGTATCATAAAACTCAATAGCTTTTTCATTTTTATTTTCTTCGTTCAGGGCTAAGCCCATTGCTGTACGCATCCAAAACGCTTGAGGGGTTTCGAGTCTGCGTCCGTCGACGTTGTGAAGGTATCTATCGTATACAATTTGTAAACCTAAATATTTAAAATTGAGATCTCTTTTGGGATCTAACGCCTCTGATAATTTTTTTAGGTCAAATTCAAGAAGTCTTGAGGACAAGATCTCTTTTTTTACTAGCTTTTTTATGTTTTTAACGAAAGATATTTTATATTGAAGCTCGAAAGAATCTTTGTCCCTACTCTCTCCGAAAACCTCTTTGTGAATGTTCCCCAAAAGTAATCTAGATGCTACGTAACTATAGTTAGGCTCTTTTTCGATCTTGGCCCGTGCGGACATCACGAGACCTTTGTCTATTTCTTTGGTGCTTATTTCTTCATAGAATTGTACGTGAGCATCGAGTACCACCTCACTAGCAGAAACATGCTCTAGCCCTTCACACGCCCTCTCTGCACATAGGTTAATTTTATTGATGTTTAACTTCTCTAATTCGCCATTTCGTTTTTTTACGTTTGCTACTTTCGACATTATAATTTTCCAATTCTTATACCAAGAGGCATTACATCCCTTTAAAATGGGTTGGCCTTAATATTTCTGAAAACAGAAGTTTCTCTTACTTAGATTCTAAAATAGTGTATTTAATCGTTTGAAAATTTTTCTTTGTTTTCTTTTATTTGGTCTGTGTGCTTAAGACCTTTTCTTTTTTTACTGTAGTCCTTATAGAACTTATCTCTTATTGGGTCGTGCCCAAGTTTTTCTATTCTTTTTTCGCCCATCTCCTTAGAACGGTCCCACAACTCTCCCATAGTGCTACATCCTTGGCTAGTCTTTTTTACGAAGTCTTCGCTGCTGAATGGGTCCACTTCGGTGTCAACAGCCGCATTCGGAACTGTAAACACTCTATTCCACTTGACCCCGTCCTCATCAGCGTATTCATGTGGCTCATTAATTCTTTGAAACACTTCTATTGTCTTTTTTGTTTTTGGATTTTCAAATATGTAAGTTGGCATGTCTATTCCGTTCTTGTTATATGTTACACAATAGTTGGTCTACTCTACTTTTCGCACTTTCTTGATTATGAAAACAATAGTGTCTCATGTACCAATATAAAAACTTATCAGATGACTCCCTGTTAAACCAAGAGTCTGTATCTAAGGCTCTTCTTAAATCACATAGTTTCCTTAGATCGTAAGTTACCCAATGATATTCAGGCCAGCAAAAGCTAATTATCGGCTTGTGGTGCATCATTGCTTCGAAGCCAGATCCGCTGTTTCCCACTATTACATCTTTACAGTTTGGCAAAAGAGAATGAACAGAAGTAAAGTCTGAGATTACTTGGACCTTTGGGCTTATCGCTTTGTAGTCGTTAGCAAGATTAGATCTTATGTCTGGTTTTTGTTCTGGGTCTGGCCCATTAGTGTAAGGGTGCATCTTTAAAAGAATTAGGTTGGGAGAGATAGAACTTAAGTGCTGGATTATTGTTTTCAGCTTCTCGAAGTAATGGCTCCCGATATCCTGCCTTGTAACTACCGCATCTCCTCCGCATTGTGCTATTATGAGATGGTAGTCTTTCACTAAAATTTTATTGTTTTTGAATAGGGTTTTCCCCCATTTCGAGTCTAGATCACCTATCCATTCCTTTACTTGCGTGTCAAAAAAATGACTTACCTCTTCGTCGCTGACGGATTCGTAGTCGGGTTTTTCGTATGTGATAGAGGAGTAAGACCCATATCCCAAAGGATCTAATGTCGTGTGAAACCCATCAGGGACAGTGGGTTTAAAAAACCACCTGTGTTTGAATCGAACGGGACATTGTCTGACTTGCTCTTCTTCGCAATCACTATGATTGAAAATGATAACTTCTACTTCTTGTTGGTTTTCGTAAACAGACGTTTCTCCTAAGTCAGCAAGAAGTTCTGGGTGTTGCAGTATTGTGTAGCCGTTAGCCCTGAGCCCGTCGCATACCCAATTTAGTCTTGTTTGCCATGCCCATTTTTCGTTATTAGGATAAACCCTTATATCCTTATATCTGAATGGCCATATTAAAGCGGTTTTGGGCATTTAGAATCATAGTTTATTTCACCCTATTGATTCCAAGATCTTGTCTACGGTTTTTTCTACGGTGAATTCTTCACTTAATTTTAGTCCCGCCTCGTTTACTTTATTGGCTTTTACTCGTTTTACTGCCTTGTCGCAAGCGTCGAGAAACTCATCTTCATTGAAGTCAAAAATATTGCCTTGGTTGAATGGGTGTCCTTTGTGGAAAAAGATTCCGTCGTAAACTTCCTGTTTTCCTTTTGGGTTCAAAAGCACGGCGTTCTCTTCGTTGGCCCAATCTTTGTAAGCTGTTGCATTCAATATTACGGCGTGTTTACCTAATCCTACCGAGTGGAATTCAGGTAGTCCCCAGCCTTCCCCACCCGAACATCCAAGAACTATGTCTCCAGAGTTTAAGTAGTCATTATAAAGATCATTCTTGGTCATATAACCAAGGAAATTAATATTGAAGTATTTTTTGTTCTCCAAGACCTCAGAGATCAGTCTGTTATTATCTTCTGGACTCATGAAGGTATTGAATATAGCGGCCTGAAGAAAATATTTTGGATTGTTTCCGTATTTTTTGGCCCATGCTTTTATCATTTTCGCATGGTTTTTTCTCTTTTCTAATTTACCAGTGGTATTAAAAGTAATTCTTCCATCGTCGAAATACTTTTTGTCTTTGACCTCAAAATTTTCTTTGTCGTAAAAAAGAGGCACGAAATCTATATTACTTAGGCCATGGTCTTCGAAGATTTGTTTTGTATATTTTGAGGTGACAAGGACTTTCTTATTGTTTTCTATAATATTAATTTCTTGTTCAGTTGGGGCGTCCAACTCATAAAACGTAAGAAGAGTCTGTTCTTGACTGTACGACTCAAGAGATCCATTAAGATGCCACAACTTGAAAATAGGAGTAGATCTTTTGTGTGTTTTTACAGCTTTTTCGAGACACTTCTGTAACCACTCGTTGAACTCTTTCGATACATCGTAGGCAGACAGATCTATATTTCCGGGGTTAACCGGGAACACACAAGGGGA
>Ga0098061_1000290_pt1 | contig 23255 bp, 25 predicted proteins | sample 22_taG_FD_92579 | JGI IMG/M metagenome (GOLD analysis project Ga0098061, IMG submission 92579) | Marine viral communities from the Subarctic Pacific Ocean - 22_ETSP_OMZ_AT15343 metaG | ecosystem: Environmental > Aquatic > Marine > Oceanic | place: Subarctic Pacific Ocean | collected 2015-01-20
AACCCAAATATTTATATAAAAAGATTTTAAAATAAATATTATGAAGGATTTTATAAGAGATAGATTAAGATTATTGTTGGAGCATAAAAAAACCACACATACTGGTGGCAATAAAAGAACACCTGGTGGTAGGGGTGATAATGTTTATTATCTACAACATGGAACTAAAGGTGATTTTAAAACACATTATAATGAATATAAAACTGAGGTATTTAATGAATTAGAAAATGATAATTTATACTTACAAAGATTATTCTACAGTACCGACCCAGACATAAAATATGGGACATTTAGTTTTAGGGTTAGTGTTAACTCAAAGGGGGGTCCTAAAATACAAGGCGTTGAATCACCTGTTAAAAGACAAAGTTCTGGTTGTTTTAAAACTAAGAATATGTTAATGTGTAATGTTTCTGCCCCACTTAGGTTCAAAGAAAATTTATTAGGTAAAATAATTAAACTTAAACTTAACAGTGGTAAATCTTTAGTCTTTCAAATAGTTGCTAGATTTGGTGATGATAAAATATTCTTCACAATTTGTAATAATGAAAATATTTTATCCATATTTTCTAAAAATAATATATTTGTAACTGACTTGGCTTCACTTATGGGTTCAAGTGAAATTAAAACTAAATATACACATATAAAAAATGTGTCTGATTTCAAAAATTACACCAAAAAAATTGATGAGTGGAAACCATATACATTTAAACTAAGTAAAGGTGCCACCATTCATGGTGATGATGGTACATATACATGCAATTTAACGGATGTCATAAAAGAATTTGAAGGGTTACCTATACCATTTATACCAATTAGAAACTACCTAAATAATAAAAATTGGTCACCATCACCACATTACTATGCATATTTAAATTTGTTGTACAGTGAATATAAAAATATAGAAGATTTTATTGATGGTAGCGTTGGATATTTGGATGATAAGGCTAAGGATATTTCAAAAGAAAAAACACCAGAAAAACATAAATATAAACATGATAAATTAAAAGATGAAATAAAAAACAAAGAAAAGAGGATGGGAACAGTTATGAAAATGGATGTTGACCAAGATAAGGAAATAAGGGCAAAAAGGGAAGCGATTAAAGGTGAAAAAATTAAAGCTGTTAAATCGGCTAAGTCACTAAAAGGGTCGCTAGAAAAGGTGGAGGACGATAAGGAAGTTGAAAAAATTAAGGCAGAAATTGCTATGTATAACAAAAGGGCACGACAATTGGGTGAAATACAAAAACAACTTGAAAAAAAATTAAAAGACTTATGAAGAGTTATATAAAGAAATTACTTAATGAGAGTATGAGCAATAGGGTGTTAATGGAAAAATTCATAGACTTTGTTGTTGATTATCTATCACTCAGTAAGAATTTTAAGGTTAGATTAACAACAGATAAGATTGATATCATAACAACCGCATACTATGAGATTGATAATAATATTGTATGTGTTTATATAAAAGATAGGGCAATTGTTGATATAATGCGTTCTGTTGCCCATGAATTAGTTCACCACTCTCAAAATGAAAATGGTGAACTTGTTGGTGACCCAAGTGAAGGGGCAGATGGGTCTGATTTGGAGAACCAAGCCAATGCAGTGGCTGGTGAAATCATAAGAATATTTGGCAAACAGAACCCAGAAATTTATGGTTAAAAGGCCGCTTCATAAAACCAAATACCATCATTTTTACCCACCCCTTCCTGTTCCTTAATCATATTAAAAGAATTAATCTTCTTTTGTATGAAGGTTTTAAGATATTCTGGTGGTTCGCAATTTGAATACCCTTTACATTGTTGAACCATTAATCGTTCAGATGATTTGTAATGTTCCCTAATTTCCAATGTAAAGTCATTAAAGGTATAAATGGCACAACGACCTTTTTCAACAGAATTAACATATGTGGCCACACAATGATTCTGTTTTTTACCTTCCAGGTACAACCCCTTAGTTGTCTTAATCATATTGAAGTTTGAATATTCTTCAAATTCCTTAAAAATAGCCTTTATCTTTAACTCTCTATCGGACTCATGGTAAATAATTTCTGAAATATCCTTAGACATGTTATCGTGTTCTTCCTTAAGCCTTCTTAAAGACCATGAGCAATTTATTTTTTTATTAAGAATTTTCGCCATATTGACAGAATCTAAAAATAACCCACTATGTTTATTCTCTAACCAATCTGGTTTTAATGATTCAACATTTTTCAAGTGCTTCATCATTTTTTTAAAGTTATATCTATGATTTTTCTTACTAGCTGAAGTATGGATTATTTTGGCAACTGGATATGTTGTACCATATTCATGTTTCAAAGCTTTTTTTAATGAATATAGTTTTTTATTAACTATGGTATTAAATGAGACATTAGTTAACACATTGTGTTCACACATGAACCTAACCCATGTGAATCTTTCCTTCAATATATCGAAGACTTTATTATGCGCCATTAACGTACTAATTTGAAACAATGTTAATGGTTTAACACCACGCTTATACTTATTCATATTATTAACACACCAAAATTTACCTTCCTTGTATATCACAGAAAAAAGTTTTTTTTCGTGTGAATATATTTTATTTGTGACACTTATACCATATGTTTTTTTAAACATTACAATAGAAAAATCACCATTTTTTTTATTGAATAACCAAAGTTTTTGATGTGAATAATTAGAGGTGTCATTCATATAAATAACTCTGGCATGGAACCTGTTTTTTTTATACGCCTCAAACAAATAATCAATTTTTTCTGACTTATTTTCAAGCAATAATAAAGATTCATCTTTAAAATATTCTTCTTTTTCAACTTTATATTTCTTCATGATTAAAATTTTAAACGCTTTTTAAAAGTGAATAGTTTTGTGTTCAGTCCTCTTATATATTAGTATATAATTGGTTGTTGGGTGGATAAATCCCTCAATTTTAGTTTACCCATATCACCAAAATAATTTAATTAGCACAACAGCAACAATTGTTTTTAAAAAAATATCATCAGAAAAACTTGGATTTACAATTGAATAAACCCCACCAATGATTATAGCAATTAAACATGCTAAATCTCCCGAAGTTATTTCCTTTATTTTCATAATTTGTGTTTTTTTTATTATAAACACCACATTTTATTATTAAAATCTTAAATTAAGGGGGGGTGTTATAAGAACCCTCAAATTTATCAATGGACAAATATAGTAAATTATATTAACAAAAAAAAATTTTACTTAATAAATCGGATATATTTTTATATTACCCAATAAATATTGGGTTTTTTTATTGTTTAAAAAATATTCAATTACATTTATCATAAAATAAATATCATATGGTGGCATAAACAAAAAATCACATAGTTTAAGTACTTTGTTAACAATATTTTCTTTAGTTGTATGTTTATTGGTGATATACTCATAAACATATGGGTGGTTATCTGGTAAAGATATGTTTAAAAAATTATATACAATTTCAAAATCCTCCATTTATTTTTAAGTTTTTATGTTTATATTTGTTATTGTAATTATATTACTTTAATAATAAATAATAGTAAAAAAAATAAAAATGTATTTGAATTTAACGGATGAAACAATAAATGAAGCATTAAATAATTCTGGAATAACAATATTATGTTTTAAAAGTAACTGGTGTGGTCCATGTAAGGTGTATACACCAATATTAAAAGAATTTTCTAATGAAACACCAAGTGTAACTTTGGGGGTTATGGATATTGATACAAATCCAAGAACATCATTAAAGTATGGTATACGAAGAATACCCACAACCGTAATATTTCAAAATGGGCAGCTAATAACTAAGGTTCCTGGTGTAATACCAAAGAAAAAATTAAAAGAATTTGTTGATAATTTACGTTAGTTTAACATATTTATTAATATGGCACATAAATTAATAATATCTGAAAATCAATATAAAAAATTAAAGAAATTTTTATTTGAGAATACTAGGCATGCTGCAATGGTAAATACAATCATAATTGATTTAAATAAAAATTATAATAAAGTAATCGAAACTTACAGAGATGGTGATGAATATAAACAAAGGAAGAGTTTTGAGATAATTGTTGATGGACGAATAATCACACCAAGAGGTTTATTGGAATATTTAAGAAAAAAATATGATGTTGGTGAGGGGTTTTTAATGCAATTATTGGAAGATTGGTGTAATAATAAAATAAAAGATGGGTTTCTATCTAAAAATATTGGATTAATGGAATAGTGGATATAAAACAAAAAATAAGAGACAAATTAAGAGAACGATATGGTGAGTTTGAAACTTATTTAGAGCATGAATATGAAAAATATATTACAGATAATATATATTATGCCGCTAATGAGGATAGAGAAGAATGGGCAACATATAATCAAGTTATTTTAGAACTTAAACACACACTGAAAGATATGTTAAAGGTCAAAGAATTACAATATAAATTGACAGAAACACTAAAACCAAATATTGTTTGTATTGAACTTTTAAGCGCAATAAAAAATAGGTCTCCAGAATTAGATAGATTATATAATAAAATTAATTCTTTTTAAAATTAAAAAAATGGAATGTATTAACTTTACCATTAAACATGGTATGGGTGAGTATAGTAACTTAGATAAAGAATATTATACTTTTTTAAAAAAAACTATCACAAATGTTGATGAGGATAAGTTACATAGGTGGGAGGTTTATAATATTATTATAGACGAATTAATAAACATTGGTTATTATAACATTTTTCAAGAAATTAAATATAGGGTCACTGATGATGAAAACATTAATACTATCATATTAGATGTCATTACCAATGAAATTACAAATATATCTACACTATTATATTTCATGAAAAAAAGGGTTAAGAAATACATTGAACAAGATTTTTACAACCAATTTTACTAAATTTTCGTATATTTGAGGTGTTGAAGATAATTTCACAAAAAGTTAAATCTATGAATGAAAACAAATCGATAGATAGGTTAACATTTTTATCAAAAAAATTTAACATTTTTAATCTTAAAAATGACTATACAGAATCGGACTTAAACGAAATTACCCCATATAATAACTTTAAAAAAATAAAGGGGCACAATAGCAATATACTAGCATTAAGATGTGTTTCTGAAATAAAAAAAATAAAACCAAATGGTTCTGAAGTTATCAAAAATAAGGTCAATGTTTATATAACTGACCGTGTATTTAACACAATAATTAAGTCAGACCCAACCCCCAATAAAATATACACACAATGGATACTTAACTTATTTTCAAAGTTATTAAAGAATGAAGAAACAATCAGTGATGCTATTAGGTTGGTTGAAGAAGATTTGCCATTAGCTGAAGTTTATTTAAATTTATTCGAAAATAATAAGAGAAAACAAAAATTTAAAAAACTTTGTTCTGGAAGTTATGTCTTAAAGGATATTAAAGACCCAACAAACATAAACCAATATAAGTCTCTTTCTCAACTATATGATGCTATTGACCCATTCATTGAACGAGACCCATCTGAGATGGAAACATTAATACAAAAATTTGTAGATAGTGGGCAAGCTGAGATATCAGTTAGATGTAGGAAATTTACGGTTTATATTCCTAAAACAAGAGATGCTAATTGCATATTTAATAAATTTGTTAATTGGTGTACGGCCACCCCTGGTAATGGTATGTTTTCTCACTATATAAATTATAAAACACCAAGCAACCCCAAATCGGTCTTATATGTTATAATAAATAATAAATTTTTTAATGGAGAGTTAGAAGATAATTATCTTTATCAAATACATTTTGAAAGTAATCAGATTAAGAATAGGAAACAAAATAAACATGGTGATTTTTTTAGTGATGTGATAAATGAGAGTGAAACAATTTCTAAATATTTTTATGATATATTAAACCCTATGGCCACACAGGTTGGTACTAATAAAAATAACATTTATTTAGAGTATCAAATAAAATTTGGTTGGACCCAAGCTTTATTTGATATTATTGACGAATTCACACCAATCATACGAATATTAAATAGGGATATACCTAAATTAGCTAATTTATCTAGATTTACTAAATTAAATACGTTAGCAATTGCAAATGCTAATTTATCTAAATTGCACAAATCATTAAAAACATTAACAAATTTAAAAGAATTAATACTCCCAAATAACAAATTAACATCATTACCGAAAGAAATTGGGGCATTACAAAACCTTATATTCCTTAATATATTAGGTAATAAAATAACAAACATACCCGATGAAATCAAGTTTCTTGATAAAACAAATGGGGGTAAGTTATATAGATTAGCTGTAACACCGAAAGATATTGGTAAACACAATTATGATAGATTACGGAAATTATTACCATCGGTTGAAATGTAAATATTAAAAATATGGTAACTAATGATTCAAAATGGTTTAGAGTAAATAAAGGGTTTATTCAAATGACATTATTTGAATATTTAGAAAACCTTTTTAAATGTGAACATGAAAATGGTTATAAACTAAAGATTGCTATTGGGACTGATTCTCAAAGAAACCCAAAAGGTTATAGGTTTGCAACAGTTATTGTTATTATTAGAGAAGAACATCTAGGTGATGGGGTTATTGTAGGCAGAGGGGGTATGATTGTGGCTAAAACGTATTATAGTGATAGGTATAAACAAACAAGAGGAGGGGTTAAGGAAAGAATGCTTTTTGAAGTTAGTAATTCAATAGATGTTGCTTATGAAATTTCACCCCTTTTAGACCGCTATAACATACCATTAGAGGTTCATGCAGATATTAATCCAGATGTTAAATGGGAGTCAAGTAAGGCCCTTTCAGAGGTTGTAGGTTATATACTTGGAATGGGTTATGAATTTAGGGTTAAACCAAATGCGTGGGCGAGTTCAAGTGTTGCTGACAATATTTGTTAATTTATAAATAATTTCGTCTTTTTGTTTTTTTATACATATTTATTTATATAAAATTTTATAAAATTTCTAGAAAACATGTCAAAAAGAAAAACTGTTAAAGTTACCGAAAATGAATTAGTTGAGTTAATTGATAAAATCGTCAATGAAACTGTAAATGAAAAGAAAAAAATGTGGATTGCTGAACAAAACAAAGTGAAAAAATCCTTAATCGAATCAAGACTGTCTAAAATTGAATCTCAACTTAAAAATTTAAAATAACAAAATAGTGTTTAAGAAATATCCAACCCTATATTAGGGTTGGATATTTTTTGACCCTGTTTTAGGTTCAGTCGTATAAATAACAATTAATCTGTGGGAAAATATCAAATAATTTTTTTATGGACTTTTTGCCTATACCTATATTTTTTTCACACCCTAAGAAATTATAATTTCACCTATTTTTTTATCATAAGAAATTTTAATCAATTGCCCTTCATTAACTTTACCATTTAATATTGCATCAGCAATTGGGTCTTCAATATAACGTTGTATTGCTCTATTTAGTGGTCTTGCACCATAAGCTTCATCATATCCCTCTTTTGCAACATAATCAATGGCACTTTTATTAACCTTTATCTTATAATTAACCTCAAGTAACCTAACTTTTAATTTTTCTAATTCGTGTTTAATGATTAAATTTATATCATTTTGTTTAAGACTATTAAAAATTATGGTATCATCAATTCTATTTAAAAATTCTGGGTTAAATTTTTTCTTGAGGGCTTTTTCAATGATAGACCTTGATTTTTCTTGTTCATTAACAATTGTGGCACTCGTCTTAAACCCAAGATTATTACCAAATTCGTTAACTTGTTTAACACCAACATTTGATGTGAGTATTATAAGACAATTTTTAAAATTTATTTTTCTACCAGACCCATCAGTTAGTTGACCTTCGTCAAGAACTTGTAAGAGTATATTAAATACATCATTATGGGCTTTTTCAATCTCATCAAATAATATTACTGAGTATGGTTTCCTCCTAACTTTTTCGGTTAATTGCCCACCCTCACCATAACCAACATAACCTGGTGGTGGACCAATAAGCCTAGATACTGAATGCTTTTCCATATATTCAGACATATCCATTCTTATTAATGAATCAATATCCCCAAACATGTGTTCGGCCAACAATTTAGAGAGATAAGTTTTTCCTACCCCTGTTGGGCCTAGGAAGATAAAAGAAATTGGTTTATCTTTATCCTTTATACCCAATCTACTTCTTTTTATGGCATTAACAACCTTAACAACGGCTTCATCTTGACCTATAACCCTATCCATAAGTTCTTTATCCATTGTGAGTAGTTTTTCATTTTCTTTTGTTGATATTTTACTTAGGGGGATTCCAGTCATTGTTGAAATAACCTCACATATGTGTGTTTTATTAACAATTGACCTTTCCTTATCCAAAGATTCTAACCATTCTTCTTTAGCAATGATTAGTTTTTTATTAATTTTTTTCTCTTCATCCCTTAATTTAGCAGCCTCTTCATATTTTTGCATCTTTACCACATTTATTTTTTTTACATTAATATTTTCTTTTTCTCCTTCAAGTATCTTAATGTTTTGTGGGGTTTCTTGATTTATGTTTCTAGCAGCACCTGCTTCATCTAAAATATCGATTGCTTTATCTGGCATTGCCCTATGAGAAATATATCTGTGTGACATTTTAACACATTCATTGATTGCTTCAGTAGTATATGTAACTTTATGATAATTCTCATATGAGAATTTTATATTATTTAATATAATCTTAGTTTCTTCAAGTGTCGGTTCTTCAATTAAAACTTGTTGAAATCTTCTAGTTAACGCACCATCTGTTTCTATGTTTTCCCTAAATTCATCAAGTGTTGTCGCACCAATAACTTGTATTTGACCCCTAGCTAACGCTGGTTTAAATATATTTGCCGCATCCATACCCCCAGACGTATTTCCAGCACCAACAATTGTGTGAAGTTCATCAATAAATAAAATAACATCTAAATTATCTTTTAATTCGTCTAATATTGCTGTCATTCTTTCTTCAAATTGACCCCTATATTTTGTTCCAGCAACAATTGTTGGTAAATCAAGTGAATATATTTTTTTATTTAATATAATTCTTGGTGCTTTACCGTCATTAATCATAATAGCCAAACCTTCAGCAATTGCCGTTTTACCAACCCCAGGTGCACCAATTAAAACTGGGTTATTTTTCTTTTTTCTAGATAATATTTGCGCAACCCTTTTAATTTCCTTTTCTCTACCGATAACAACATCTAATTTACCTTCTTTAGCTAATTGTGAAATATCCATACAAAATCTATCCAACACTGGTGTTTTACTATTTTTATTTGAACTTTTTTTACCACTTCTTGCCCCGCCAGAGTCGGCTGGCCCACTATTAAATTCCTCCGTTGAATTTTTAAAGTCATCGGTTTTTTTAAGCATATCTTCAATTTTTTTTAATTCATTATCTAAAGTATCATTTTCTTCATTATAATCTAATACCCACTCAAAAAAACTATTATATGTTATTTGATGTTTTTTAAGTAGTTTCAATAAGTCCAATTTTTTTAGACTGAGCATACTTAAAATAATATGTGATGTGTCGATAAATGTATCGTTTAATTTTGTTGCTTCATAATCTAACCCATCTAAAAGTTTTTTGCTTTTGTCGCTAAAGGGTAGTTTGAGTTTTTTTTTGTCATTCACCCCATGATAATCAAAAGTTTGTGTTAATGTTAGATATCGACTTATGTCATCATATAATTCATTTAAATCTATACCAATTTCATCCATTATATTGGTCGATTTATTTTTATTATCATTTATTATTGATAATAATATATGTTCTGGTTTAATATATTTATCACCGTAATTCTTCGCTTCCGCATTGGCATCTTTCATTATTGTTTTAACTTTTGGTAATATTTTTTTCATATTAATGAATATTGGTTGTGTATTATATATTTTACTGTTCCCAATCATGAACACTAAAGTAATGTAATTTTTTATAATTACAAATATAATAAATGTTTTATATAAAATCAAGGTTGATAATTAAAAAATAATGCCTATATTTTAAAATAAATGATTATGATGTCTAATAAATTTAAAAAAATAATACTACTACGTAAGATAGGTTCAGATATTATCAAAGTAGAACACATAAATTCGAATATGTTAATAACTAATAACCATATTATTATACTTGAAGACCATGATACATCATCTATAGGTAAAATATACGAAATTAATGAAATTGATTCTTATAAAACATATAACAAATAATTAAAAAATAAAAATTATGATTTTAGAAAAAATTGAAAAAAATGGGTTAATTGAAGTTCTTTATGAATCTTCTAATATTGTCGCATCTAAATATAATAAATCAGATAAGAGCTTAAATATTATATTTAAACATGGTGGTAATTATGTTTATTCAAACGTACCAGAAACAGATTATTTTAGATTTGAGACAGCAGAAAGTCAAGGTAAGGTTTTAAATTCAAATATAAAGAAATACGCATTTATAAAAGAAGAGAATGTTGATGTTTCAGAAGTTATTGATAGAATAAAAAACATAAAACAAGAAGAGGTTATAATATTTGAAAGGGGTTTGATTGACTGTATGAAAAAAGTCACAAAACATTATGATGATATTGGTAGATTGATTGGTATTGATAAATTAAATAAAATGCTTTTAAAGTATGAGTCAATTAAATAATAATTTATGTAAAAATTAAAACTAATGTTACACTTTTTTATAAAACTAATATATTTATAGGGACACTAATATATTAGTTTTCCAACGTACTAGTGGTCTAGGGGTTAAATAATTTACAAACCCCTTAATAAAATTTTAAATAATGGCAAATAAAAAGTTTTCTCAATTTACTAACCAAGCACCAACGGTAACAACATTTTTTGTGGGTTACGATGGTACTACAAATGTTAGAATACCCTCAGCCTCAGTGGGGGGTGGTGAATGGGATTGTGTTACAGAAACAACAACAAGTAGGGCTGCTACTGATAAAGAATTTATATTGGTTAATAATGTTACATGCATAATTACATTACCCCCACCAGTAGCCCAATACCGTATTAGTTTTAAAACTATTGTTGTTCCCACTAGTATAGAAATAAAAACCAATACCACTGGTGTACATATAGATGGGACAGACTATAGTAGCACTGGGTTTCCTATGGGCACCCAATGGGAGCAAAGAGCAGTAATCTGTGATGGGACTCATTGGTATTGGTATTAAATGTAATTAATAGTGTCGATGCAATCAAAAATATATACAATAATTCATGCAGCAGCATCTGCTGATGTTGTTAATTATAAATACTATCAAGTTTATGCTGGTGCAACTACTATTGCGACAATTAATGGTGTGTCTGTCCCTATGGTTGCGACATCCATAATAGATACATCAGTTACTTCAATTGCTGGAACCAATGTCTATGTATTAGGTGAACCAATTGATGTACGAGATGGGCCCCAAACATTAAGTAATTATCCAACACCAACCCCCCCTGTTTTTCTTGTTACTGAGTTGGGTGATTTTATAATCACAGAAAATGATGATAATATTTTAAATGAATAAAAACAAATAAATAAATAAATAATTTAAAACAATGGCATACGAACCAACACTAGAACATCTTACCTCAATGGATTTCAAGATAGAAACAGGAGGAACAACAATCTTATTTAGAGATTATGACAATCGAGCAACTCTGGAAACTTATCCAGCAAATAGCATTATAGCTGTCGCCAATGGTGCTGATATAAGAATTCAATTCAATGGAGGAGAAAGGATATTAGTAGACAAATTAGATATAACAAACATTACCATAAACGGTGTTTTAGTTACACAAGTACAAGCAACCGCAATTAATGAACTTAATGAACTTTATGCTAATGTCGGGAGTGGGGTTGCGCCTGCAATAACAAGTAGTACAAGTTTAGCATCAATTGTGGGTAATAATATAAATTTTACTCCAACAGGGACTAATGTTGTAACGTGGTCTTATGATTCTTTACCTACAGGTATTGTGAGTGTTGAAGGACAACACAAAACACTTATAGGTGGTAGCGGTTTAAGTGCTGGAACATATAATATAATAGCGAGAGCAACAAATTATCATGGAACTGATACTAAAACGATAACACTTACTGTTAGTCCAGTATATACAAATATGTATAGTTTTGAGGGACTTGCAACTAATAGTTATTTTAGTACGGGAGCATCTGCATCAGATAATAATACTTGTCCAATGTACATGGCACAAGGAACTACTACAGGTACTCCATGGACATTGTGGACTTGGTTTAAATTATCTTCTTCAGCTCCAGGAGCGAATAGTGCTAGAAGTATTTTTTCATTTGGATATTTTGACCATGGATATGGATGGGGGCAAAGATGCATGTTTGTTGCAGCAGCAAAATCTAGCACAGGTGGGATAGATTTAAGACTTTATTATGGGAATACTCGTTATGGTGGCTATGTGCGGTTAATTCATCATGGTGCTGCTTTAGATGCGTGGCACTCGCTAATGATTGTCTATGATGGTGGAAATGTTAATGATGGTACTGCTAATGCTTTTAGTATGGCGATAGATGGTACTTTTATAACTCCTACTGTACACATTAACGGTACAGGTTCTGCTGATGGTGTTTGGTGTTTTGGTAATGGAAACCCGAACACACTTAAAATAGGTCATAACCCAGGAAGAGATTCAGAATATTTATTAGTATCGGAATTGGCAACATTTGCAGCAGATAAAACAGCAGATTTAACTTCCTTACATAATGGAGGAAATGCTAATTTAGACCTTACCCCTTATAGCCCTACTCAATGGTATAGAATGGGAGATGATGGAGATTATGCAGCTACACCATTAATGGTAAATAGAGGAAGTTTACCAAATTTAGATATGACAATGCAATCTGGAACTGTTGCAAATTATGTTTCAGATGTACCTTAAAAACAAATAAATAAATTAAAACAATGGCATACGAACCAACATTAGAATATCTTACCTCTATGAATTTTAAGATTGAAGGGGGTGTATTATAGTCAAACATCAATTTAAACATAATATAAAAAATAAAAATGTGGTTTTAATTTTTATAGCATATTTATAATTATGTTGAACAACATAAACGTATAATAACACAAATATTTAAATAAATTAATAATGCCAATACATTTAGGGATATATACAATAATTCATGCAGCAGCAGATGCTGATGTTGTTAATTATAAATACTATCAAGTTTATGCTGGTGCAGACGCTGCTGTGACAATTAATGGTGTGTCTGTCACTATGGCCGCATCATCAATACTAAACATATCGGTTAGTTCAATATCTAATACATCTGATGTCTATGTATTGGGTGAACCAATTAATGTGCAAACTGGGTCCCCGACATTAAGTAATTATCCAGCACCATAAAAACAATAATAAATAATAATAATAAATTAAAAAATGAGTAAAAGAAATATAGTAAAACCAACTGGATTAAAAGGAACTGAAAAATTAAGTAGAGTGAAGCAATTAATGGGTGTTGCACCAATTAATGAAAGTATTAATCGTTCAGTAATAGAATTAACTAAGAATGGGCCAGATGGTAATATTTACGCCATTGTTAGGGAGAATCAAGAATACTACATAAAGTCATGTAAGAATAAGAAAAATGTTATTTCTGAAGATTTTAAATATATTGGTGGTTTACAAAATAAAAAGAGTAAATCATACCCTTCATATGCTAAGGCCATAAAACACTTAAACCTAAAGTTTATTAGTCTTAATGAGGCGCATTCAAAATCTGGAAACATAAATACATTCAAGAATGATAATATACTTGATGAACATCATGCAATTGCCCCTAATAAAGCATTTAGTGAAACAAAACCAATGGATAAAAACATATCCAAAGAATATATTGTAAACAAAAAGGGTGCAAAATTGTCTTATGATAATAAAAAGGGTAAAGAGAAGGATGGTTTTGGTGATAATGTGGCTGATAAGGATGCGATTGATGAATTGGAAGATGTTAAGCTGAATGAAACTGAACGTTTAATTGATAAATTTTTGGTTGAAAACACAACTAAAGAAACACTAACAGTTGGTAAATTAAACAACTATATAACGGAAATGATTGATGATGATGAGTATGACCCAATTTCATACGCCAAACAAAGTGGAGAAAGGGAACAAATAGAAAACTTACATAATAATGAAGAACTTATTGCTGCCGCAATAGAAGAAGTAGGTGGTAAAGATATTTGGGATACATTGTCTAGTGAAGAAAAAGAGATTGTTTTTTTTGATGTACAAACAAAAGAGGCAGATTGGATGCAAAACTACCAAAAATCTGATTTTGAGGGAATGGGACCACTTGATGAGTCAATTGTTGAACGTTTATCTAGAATATTAAAAAAAAAAAGATTAACTGAGTATAAAAAACCAAGTAAAAACACAGGTTTATTTGAAGATGAGGAAGATGGTTATAATTTAGACGAAGAAACATCCTATAAGATAAAACTGGATGCACCAAGCAGTGAACCAGATTTTGATGCATCTGATGAAGAAGAAGATTTTTCATTGGATTCTCTTGAGGATTCTGATGAAGGTTCTGATAATGATAAACCATTTGATGATGACGAACCATTTGACCCAGGTGTTGAGGCTGATGAAGAAGAAGACCCAGAAAAATTCATTCAACAATTGGCTGGCAAAATAGGCACCTCCCTTAGAACATATACAAAAGATAATGGCGAACCAGATTTCGACCTTGAAAAGTATGTCATTAACTCAGTTATTTCCGCAACACATACCGCTGAAATGGATAAATCAGACCAAAAAGATATTATTGAAAAAATTAAAACATCTGGAGATGAGGGTGAAGATGAAGATTTGGGTGATGATGAATTTGATGATGATTTAGGTGGTGGTGATGAAGACTTGGGTGGTGATGAGGATTTGGGTGATGATGAGGATGGTGACACTGAAGAAAATTTGGAGGAAATGTTTAAGATGGCCAATGTTTATGAATCATTTCAAAGTAAAAATTTGGATAAGTCAAAAAAATCACGTATTATTGTGAATAAGGGTAAAATTGAACATTTAATACAAAAACATATATAATATGAATAATCCAACTGTTAAGCCAAAACCAAAAGTTAGTCCGACAAAACCTTCACCAAGAAGAAAGAGGATTTGGAAAACTAAGCCAGTTGTTACACCAAAACCTAAGATGTAGAAAATGAAGTTAGTATATATAAATGAAATTGGTATGGATTGGGTTGGAAACCACCTTTACGAGTTCTTATTTTCAGAATCAATAGATAATATTGATGGTGATGATTGGGATGCTTATCCAGCTTCTAATAAACCATCACCACCTGGATTTGATTTTGTATCAAGGGTTGGTAGACTAACTTCTAAACTAAACTTTGAATTGGTTCAAAAGAGTGACACATTTGCGGTATGGGACGCTGTAGATGGAATAATAGCACTTGCTTGGGAAGATATAACAGATTATGATGAATACCCAGATAGTAGACTTTATTTTAAATTTGGTGAAGATATTAAAACTGTTGAAGATAAATTATATGAAAAAGATATCATACTGAAATATAAGGAAATTAATAAAAATATTGCAAATGAGAATTAAAAAGAAACATGTTATTGAGGAAATTAATAATATAGAAAAGAACACTGATGACTATTTAGATGACGTTAAGAAAGCAAAAAACAAAATTAAAAGTGAAATACCAAGCCTACCCCCAGACGAACTTGATAACATTGCAGCCCAAATTGCTGCCAATGAACCAGTAAATGAAGTTGGTAAAGATAAGGTGCATACTACTAAATTTGATAGATGTGTTGCTGATGTTAAGAAGCAACCAAATGTAGATAACCCATATGCTATTTGTCAAGCTTCTTTGGGTGCAGATGCCATAAAAAAGTCACATAGAAAAAAAGAAGATGAAGATTATACTAATGAAACAACAGTAAGTATAACTAAAGGAAAATTATTAGAAACCATATTAAACAAAAAACCAAGAAAAGTTGTAAAAACAATTAGAGTTGGTGATATAAAAAGATAATTTTTTTATGAAACACTACATAAAACAAAGGTTTAGAGAATCTCTTTTAAATGAAGAACCAAGTGATGTGGATAAAATAATCAATCTATTAAAATCTGGAGATGAATCAAATATTGAATTAGCATATGCTCTTGGAGAGGGACAAGGTATTAATGTTGATGAATTGGTTAAATCAATATATGGTATATTGTTAACTAAATCAAAAGGTAACACAATAAAAAATAAGTTATTAAATCTATCCAATTTGAAGGGGTTAGATTTATCTAATAACAAACTAACCACATTGACAAAAGGCATAACCAATCTAACCAATTTGAAGTATTTGAATTTAGAATATAACAAACTAACCAGTTTAGAAGGTATAGAGAATTTAACCAATTTGATATGGTTGAGGTCATCTAATAACCGACTAACCACATTGACAAAAGGCATAACCAATTTGAAGGGGTTGGATTTACGTAATAACAAACTAACCAACTTAAAAGGTATAGAGAATTTAACCAATTTGAAGGTGTTGTATTTAGATAATAACAAACTAACCACATTGCCAAAAGGCATAACCAATCTAACCAATTTGAAGGGGTTGTATTTATCTAATAACAAACTAACCAGTTTAGAAGGTATTGAGAAGTTCACCAATTTGGAGAGGTTGTCTTTACATAATAACCCGATAAGTGATGAAGAAATTGAACGAATAAAAAAATTATTACCAGATACAAAAATATATTAAAAATTATTATGGGAAACTTAGAATATTCATTTGATAACATATTAAAATTATGAAAAAAGAAATAAAAAGATAAACATGAAAAAAGGTAAAAAATTAATACTTGAGAATCTTCTTTATGAGGAAAACATTACAGAAAGACTTCACCCAAAATTGGAGGAGGATTTAAGAAATGGATGTCATTCATTATCAGAATGTGGTATAATGCCAGAAGGTGATGAAATGACTAGTGAGATGAAATTAATTAGAGAAAGATTTAAAGAAGTGGTTAATAGATGTCGTGCGGCATTTGATGTGGATGAAATAAATAATCGTGAAATGATGCAACAACAAATGCCATTGGTTAGAAATGCAATTCAAATGGAATCAAACCACAAAGAATTCCTACAAGAATTGGCCGTTAAGATGGTGTCTGAAGAATTTGATATACCAGAGGGGGCAATAAACTTTGAGTCAGAATTAACCAATAATATAACTCTTGAAGGTACAATAAGTAATAAAGGTCCACAAAGAATGGAAGAAGAGTTTGAATTTAATAATCATGATGAACTGGTTAATGCAAATTCTGAAGTTAAGAAAAGAAGAGTTTTAAATGCCATGACACAAGGGGCAGCAAAAAAGGTTAATCATATGTTTCATATGGTAAATGATGACTTAGTTAACTTAAACCCAAGACTACCCAACATTTATAATAAAATGATGTCAGCCGCTGATTATATGTTTTTTATCATACCAAATATGGAAAAAATGGTTAGTGGTGGAAAGTCTGAATGTGACTTTAGTGGTGAAGTACCAAAGGTTAAAGCACAAGCTATGGTATTCCCAGTATTAGTCCATGAATTATGTAAAGGTGTTATGGAGGTATTATCTTCACATGGGTTACCAAAAAAGAAAAAAATCTCCGTATATGTTATAAATAAAGCCGATTTCATTGAAGCAGAACCATGGGATATGCGTTTGGGGCCAGCAATATGGGGTAAATTTTGTAAGGCAATGCCAGATGAAGATTTTAACCTTAAGCATCATGTTTATGCTGATATGGCAAGCCTACCCCCAAAGGATTTTAACCCACTAATGAAAGAAATAATATCTGGAACCAAAAAGAGTAAGAAAGTAGTTCAAAAAATGGTTAATGAAATAAAAGAACAGATTAAGGAAGATGAATTCAATGAAGCTATGGGTGACCAATACTTCAATGAAGAGGATTTATTAGGGGCGTAAAACCCATTGGGATGTAAGCGACAAACACTAACTTTGTGAAAGAATATATTGACGAATAGTATCTGGACTTGCTTCACCAATTGAACAAACAATATTGACTTTAAAACATCAATTAAATCACTCAAAAAATATATTGAGAAGTCGGATGAAGATTTTAAATTAAAATTACTATAAACCACCCAATTGGGTGGTTTTTTCATTTTAATGATTAGGTAACATATTTATATATATGCTAACTAATGAAGAAATATTAACCGAATACTTTAAATCTATTAAAGACCCTGTGTACGCAATTGAAACTTATCTCGAAACAAAAGATAATACACAAGGTGGGTTTGTACCATTCAAACTATTCCCAAGGCAGAAGCAAATAGTACGAGCATATGACACCCATAGGTTCAATCTTGTGGCAAAACCAAGACAAGCTGGTATATCAACAACTACACAGGCATATATGGCCGTAAAGTGTGCATTTGCTGACTCAGATAACCCAGAAACGGTTTTACTTATTGCAAATAAATTAAAACTAGCGCAAAAATTTCTTAGAGGTATAAAAGACTACTTATTGCAAATACCAAGATGGGTATGGGGTGATGAGTATTATGGTACCCCAGAAAAAGAAAAAAAAGATATATTCTTATCAAATTCAAAAATAGAAGTTGAATTACCAAATGGTTGTCAAATAATAGCTGTGGCGACATCTGAAGATGCATTAAGGGGTTATACTCCAACATATTTAATATTTGATGAGGCCGCATTTATTGATAATGGTGATGCTGTTTATGCTGCTGCAATGTCTTCTTGTGCTACTGGTGGTAGGGTGATGCTTATTTCAACACCGAATGGTATGGATTCTCTATATTATAAGACGTATGAACAATCCAAAAGCGGTAAAAACAATTATAATATCATTGAAATGAGATGGTATGAAGACCCAAGGTATAATAAAGGTTTATGTTGGATTAAAAAGGATGATAAGGGAAATATATTGGAAGAAATAAACGAATTTGAGTTTATAAATGAAAAATATAGGGTTAGGATAAAGAATGGTTATAAGCCAACATCCCCATGGTATGAAAATATGTGCATGACATTAAATAATAATGTAAAAAAGATTGCACAAGAGTTAGATGTTTCATTTCTTGGTTCTGGTGGTAATGTTATTGCTGATGAAGATATTATATTTCACGAAGAAAATAACGTTGAGGACCCAGTTTGGGTTGATGGTAGAGAAAAAGAATATTGGATTTGGGAAAAACCAATAGAAGGTCACCAATATATACTTAGTTCTGATGTTGCGAGAGGAGATGGTGAAGATTCATCGACTATTGTAATAGTTGACTTCACGACAATGAAACAAGTTATGGAGTATCAAGGGAAAATACCACCAGATTTATTGGCTGAAATCATATATGAATATGGTAATTTATATAAGGCTTATACTATCGTTGATATTACTGGTGGAATGGGTGTTGCAACAGTGTTGAAACTACTTGAAATGAAGTATAAATATTTACATTATGACGCACCAAGAGGCAAAATACTGAATAGTAAAAAGGCGCAATTAACACCACATTCAAAAGATAGTAAGATACCAGGATTTAATGCTAATGGGGTTAGATTACCAATGATTGCCAATTTTGAACGAATGGTTAGGGAAAATGGTGTTATAATTAAATCAAGAAGATTGATTTCTGAAATGAAAACGTTTGTATATAGAAATGGTAGGCCAGACCACATGAGGGGTTATCATGATGATTTAATTATGGCTATGTGTATGGCACTTTGGGTTCTTGAGCATTCATTTAAGAAATTAGAAAAGATGGAAAAACAAAATAAAGCCATGTTATCTAGTTGGAGAATAGGTAGCTCTAATAAGAAACAAAACGAAGATAATAATACTGGGGTAGTAAATAATAAAAAGGTATTGAAAAAACCTAAGTTTAGTAGAAATGTTTCTAAGAATATGCAAGACCCAAATGGTGACTATTTATGGTTATTTGGTAGATTTAAATAATTATTGATATAATGGTTTAATTATTTAATAAATTCATTATAATTATACATATAAATTAAAATAAATATGGCGAAGAAAAGATTAACAATATTTCAAAGGCTTAATAATATATTTGGTCCAGATGGAGTTAATATACAAAAAGATAAAACTAATAGATATTCTATAAGTAATGATGTTTTATTAAAAACACAAGATAAAGCAGAATATGATGTTGCGAAATTACAAGCGCAACAAAATAAATATTTAGGTGGAACGTGGAGAAAAGTAGATAATGAACTTTTTCAAAAAGCTGTTCATTATGAAACAACAAGAATTGGGTCATATTCTGATTTTGAAAGTATGGAATTCTACCCAGAAATTTCTGCCGCATTAGATATTTTTATGGAAGAATCCACAACGGTAAACGAAAAGGGGAGAGTATTAAACATTTACTCCGACTCTAAGAGAGTTAAGACAATATTAGAGGACTTATTTTTTAATAGATTGGATATTCACACATCCCTACCAATGTGGACTAGAAATGTATGTAAATATGGTGATAATTTTGTTTTTTTAAATATCGATGATAAGGCTGGTATTATTGGTTGTAGGCAAATGCCAAACTTTGAGATTGAACGTAGAGAGGGAGATTTATACAGTAGACTCACTAACACTAATAGCGCATCTAGTGAGGAAGAACCAAAAGTTAAATTTATTTGGAGAGGTAGGGATGTAGAATTTAATTCATGGCAAATTGCACATTTTAGGTTATTGGGTGATGATAGAAGACTCCCATATGGTACCAGTGTTTTAGAGAAAGCTAGAAGGATTTGGAAACAATTAATTCTATCTGAAGATGCTATGTTGATTTATAGGGTAACAAGGGCACCAGAAAGAAGAGTATATAAAATATATGTTGGTAATATTGATGATGAAGACGTACCAGCATATGTTGATGAGATTGCAAATAGATTTAAAAGAATGCCAATTATTGACCCACAAACTGGTCAAATTGATTTACAATATAACCAATTAGCTAATGACCAGGATTTCTTCATACCCGTTAGAAGTGAAGATGCACCAAACCCTATTGATACATTGGCTGGGGCTTGTATCGCTTTAGATACTAGAATCCCTTTATTAGATGGGAGAACATTGGAACTTAATGAAATAATTAATGAATGGGATAATGGTAATAGAGATTTATGGGTGTATTCGTGTGACCCACAGACTGGTAAATTAGCACCAGGTATGATTACGTGGGCTGGAGAAACTAGAAATAATGCTGAAGTAATTAAAATTACCTTAGATAATGGTGAAGAAATTATAACTACTCCAGACCATAAATGGGTTCATAGAACTAATGGATTTGTTGAAGCCAAAGATTTAAATATTGGGGACTCTTTAATGCCCTTTTATAAAGACACTAAAAAGATTAAATCTAATACAAATAATTATGAGCGTGTTTGGGATAGTTCTAAACAACAATGGGTTTTCACCCATAGGATGGTTACTAATTATTTAAATAATACAAACATTATTGAAGAATATGTGTATGATAAAAAATACACCAATAAAAATAAATTAGTAAGGCATCATAAGGATTATAATCGTTTTAATAATAACCCAAGTAACTTAGTTTGGATGAATGTGTTAGACCATATTAAATTACACCAAGATGTTATATTGGAAACTATTTGGGCTAACCCCAAAGAAAATAAGGAAAAAATACGTAAAGGGGTTAATACCTATATTTCAAACTTAACTGAAGAAGAAAAGAAACTTAGAGGAATACAATCTAAATTAAATTCAATTAATTCTAGGGATAAAGCTAAAAATACTTATCTTAATAACCCAAATAAATTAAATTTTGATATTGTTAGAACCAAAAATTCACGTAATTACTGGTCTAAGGGTTCCTCTAAAGAAAAACAATCAATTAAAGCTAAAGAATTATGGGAAAGTGAAGAATATAAAAATAAAGTTTTTAATAAAAAACAAAAATTAACATTTACCAACACACTTTATAATATGTTTTTTGAAATGTTTAAACAATATGGTAAGGTAGATTTAACACTAATAGAACTTAATAAATCTGAAGAATTTATGTATGAATTCTTCAGCACTAATAAAAGTATTAGAAGTTCATTAACTAATTTAAATGAATTCACTAGAAATCACCTAGACAAAATGATTAAAGAACGTGGGTTTAAAAATTATAGAGAATGGTGTAAGATTGCCGCTGAAGAATTAGGATATAAAAATGTTAGAGCTTGGAGATATTTTATAAATAAAGAAAAGAAAATATTATATAACCATAAGATTATTAATATAGAATACTTAGAAAACAAAATGAACACTGGAACTATTACCGTAGATGGTGATGAAAAATACCATAATTATCATACATTTGCGATAGAATCTGGGGTATTCATTAAAAATTCTAATTTGGATGCGATAGCAGATATAGAGTACCTCCAGCGAAAATTATTTACCGCATTAAGGGTACCAAAAGCCTTTCTTGGTTTTGAAGACCCACAAGGTGAGGGGAAGAATTTAGCTCTCCAGGATGTTAGATTTGCTAGAACTATTAATAGGATACAACAAGCATTAATAATGGAATTAAATAAAATAGCAATATTGCATTTATTCTTGCTTGGTTTAGAAGATGAGTTAGATAATTTCACACTAACACTTAACAACCCATCGACACAAGCTGAAATGCTTAAGTTAGAACATTTACAATCTAAGGTAAATCTATATAAGGATGCTGTTAGTGATGGTGGTAATGGTTTTGGTGTTATGTCCATGACAAAAGCTAAAAGAGAAATACTTGGGTGGTCAGACGATGAGATTAAACAAGACCTATTAGAACAGAGATTAGAAAAAGCAGCATCAGCTGAAATGGAAAATACACCAGAAGTTATAAAATATACTGGAACATTTGATGAAGTTGATAGGCTTTATGGTGACATTAATATCGCTAAAAATGTTGGTGGTGAGGGTGCTGAAGGTGGTGGTGATAGTAGTGGTAGTAGTGGAGGTGGCTTCGGTGGTGGTGATGTTGGGGGTCTTGATTTTGGTGATGAGGGTGGTGATGACCTTGATTTTGGTGGTGATGAGGGTGGTGATGAGGGTGGTGATGACCTTGATTTTGGTGGTGATGAGGGTGGTGATGACCTTGATTTTGGTGGTGATGAGCCAACTGATGAATCTGTAAAAAAAGATGAAAATTTATTATTGGAACAAATGAAAAAACATAAT
>Ga0098061_1000291_pt1 | contig 23196 bp, 33 predicted proteins | sample 22_taG_FD_92579 | JGI IMG/M metagenome (GOLD analysis project Ga0098061, IMG submission 92579) | Marine viral communities from the Subarctic Pacific Ocean - 22_ETSP_OMZ_AT15343 metaG | ecosystem: Environmental > Aquatic > Marine > Oceanic | place: Subarctic Pacific Ocean | collected 2015-01-20
GATGCAGTGGGGCCCCGAAAAAATGACGGAGGAACGAGATAAGATCATAAAGCTTTTGAACGAGCAGCTTGGCCCCCTTCCTCCACTCACCGCTTTTCAAGGAGCCGGGGCGCAAGTCGAGACTCCGCCTCCCGCCCCCCCGCCCGCTCCGACTCCCGCTCCGACTCCATCCGTTGTGCCCCCCTTCTTGCAGGGGTTGGGAAAAATGGGACCCCTATGACAGAATTCTCTTTCATGCCGGGACAACAGCAGACCCCTGACGCTGGAATCGGCTTCAGCGGTGGGCGTGAAGCTGAATCTGTAAGCGACTTACAAAGTTTCCTTCCTGACACGCCAAGCCTCCCTCCCGTCACTTTGCCACCAGAGGACGGTCTGAACTGGACAGATGATGTTCAGCAGACTCCTGATTTTGCCACCTCCCCTCTGACTTTCGGGGAGGCGAGGGCGTTACGCGGTGCTTATACAGGGGTACGGAACCTTCAGTCAGGGCTGACAAGAGCAGGGTTTGGGCGTGACGTTGAGGAAGAACTGGCTGAGTTGGAGCCGGGGATCTACAACACCCTCGTTGAGCCTACATTCGACCTCCTGTCCATCGGAGCCTACACGGTGGCTGGGGCGGCGGATGAACTCCTCGAAACTGGCAACCTTGGTGCCGCCTTACGTCAGGGTGCTATTGAATTCTACAACGCCCTTCCCGGTGTTTCACACAAAGAAGCTCGCAGACTCACCTCTGCCGACATTCTACTGGAGCATACCGATGCATTTGGTACTTCCACTGGTGGAAGATGGGCCGCAATGGGCCTCGGCCTTGTTATGGATGTTATTCTCGATCCCCTCACGTCCCCTTTTCTTGGCCTGAAGATAGCTCAGAAGGGTGTGGGGATTGCGCGGACAGGTGAGCGGTTAGGTGGGTTGGGCCTCGGCCTCAACACCACACCCCTGCTGAATGTAGGTGGCCGAAAGCTTGTGGATGGGATAAGAAACAGGGGTGGATCGGCAGGTATTGTTAATGTCCTCGCCCGACACCAGATCCCGGGTGCCCAGAAGTTCGGGGATTGGTTCCTTCCTGATTTTGAGTTCAAACAGGCCATCCATAATGCCCCCACGGGAGAGATTCGGAAGGAAATGCAGACTGCCTATGATTCCTTCCGTCAACAGCGCATTGGTATGGTGGCCAGATACAATGAGGACACCCGCCACTTGGGGGAGGTGGCGGCGAAGATCCGAAAAGATCTCACCCAAGAAGAAAACCTCTTCCTTGGCCTGTGGTTAGATCAATCCGACGAAGCCTTTGACAAAGCGGTGACGGGAGCCGCACAGAAGTTCTCTCAAAACACCGACTCCCCCTTTCAATTTTCCAGAGATACGGTCTTGGAGAAGGCCCGCCTGTTCCGCAAGGAATACAGGGAAATGGCAGACCGCGAGACAAAACTGGGCCTGTGGGACAAGACTGATATCAGGGATTTCTACAATCCCGGTCGTTCCCCCACCACCCCATACTCTGCCAGATTCTGGAGGGGCACAAGGGATGAGTCCTCCGCGGACCAACTCTCAAGGGAGCAGATTGAGATCCTTGAAGGGATGGGATGGAAGAATCCCGTCGATCCATCACAGCCCCGAACGGCTGTCGGTAGGCTTCAGGGGACAGAGAAAATGGCCGCAGCCCAACAGAAGAGCTACCAGACCGTCCAAGAGCGTTGGATAGCGGGTGAGCCTACGGAACTCCATGCCTCCTTGAACTTTATCCAGAGAGGACAAGAGAGTGTCAGGGCTATATCTGCGCGTAATTTCCTCCACTCCGTGGCAGGAGATCCCACCATCTCACGGCGCATTAAAAACCCCGCCGAAGAGGTGCTGACGGGCGGGGATGTCTCGCTAGATGATATCGCCAACCCCCATAAGATGCAGGAATTGCACAGGCAGGGGTATGCGGTGGTAGACTTGGCCTCAATCAAACCCCTGTCTACGGTTAAGATTGCAGGTGAGGAGCTAACGGGAACGAAGGCGATTGACGACGCATTGAATCTGGATATTGATTCGATCCGTAGGCTCGGTAGTGAGAAAGATAGCGCCCTTCACATTATGCCGATCCCCCTGATAAAGGACCTGATGAAGGGGACTAAAGCCCTGTCAGATGAATCCTTGATCAAGGACTTGGCCGATAAATTTATGAAGTTCTCAGGGGTATGGAAGGCATACGCCTTGTTCTCCCCCGGCTACCACGCTAGGAATATGTATTCCAACTGGTACCAGAACTGGATGGCGGGGATCACGGATCACAAGCTCTACATGAAGTCCCTTGCTTTACAGTATGGAGGAACAGAGAATATCCCCTTCGGTGCCCGCCAGATCGTAGAGCGTCGAATTGGGAAGATGTCGATGGGTAAGGGTAAAAAGTGGGTGGAGGGGGATGACGTTTGGTTTGAAGCGGCGGGCACCAAGCTCAACGGAAATCAGGTCAATAAGCTCCTTGACGATCACCTCGTTAATGATACGGGGTTATTCGCCAGAGATATGTTCATTGACACAGAGAAACAACTCCTCAGGCAGAGAGAGAAGAATGTCACACATTCTCTCTATGCTATCCCCACCAAGGTCCACGATGAGATCATGGACGAATTGGATGGGACGGTCTACACCGCAAATGAGAGAGAGTTCATTGCTGAACTCGCAGAAGCTCGGGTCAAGACACGGGCACTGTCAGAGAACATCAGCGTGGAGGAGGCGTGGGGACGCGAGAGGTGGCGCATTACACCCCACGACGATCTGGACGCACAGAACGTAGACGGTGCATGGTTGTTGCAGGATGGAGAGAAGATCCACATGGATATCGTGGGTGGACCCTACGGTGAGCGTATAGAGAAGGCGATTGATGGGGCATTCTATGATAATCCCATGCCTACATACGACCAGCTACGGGGAATCCCGGGTCTGGAGTCCATTCGTAAGAGAGACATGACCACATTTGTTGACCAGTTCCGTAGCGCACGTGATAAATACATCGGTGATAATAGCTGGTGGAAGCGATACGGTCAGGAGGTTCAGGCCCGTATTGGAGAAGCCAATATGCCTGAGTTCTCTATGGTATTCTCCATTGCCAAAGGGAACCCTGCGGAGAGACTGAAGGAAACCTTCGGGGTTATGGGTATGGCACGTGAGGGTGGGACGAGCGTTGCCGGTCTGCCTGAGCAGTATAAGACCCTGTATAAGCAGGGCATGACGGACCTTGAGAAGCTGGCATCACAGCGGTCTAACTTCTTCGGCTTCACCCCACGGGATGAGAACATCCCTCGATTCTTCAGCGATAAGTTCAACGTAGCGAACGAGGACTCGTATCGTTCTGTCTCCCATCTGGTTAGAAAGATGGCGCAGATGGACAATATGAGCCTTGAGGATGCGGAGGCTGTCGTATGGAACGTTGTTAATCGGAAGAAAGACGATATAAGCGCCCCGGCGATTGATTGGGATTCCGCTTGGGCACACGCGAAAGAGGAGGTTGATTCCTTCTTTGCCTTTGAACCCCGACGAGCCATGCCGGGGTTCCAAGTCCGGCGACTTATGCCTCGGGCACACGGTGTCAATGCACCTAATTCAGTAGCCTCCCTTGGGTTGCTCAACAATGCGAAGCTCATTTCCTCTCTTGGCTTCAAGTCCACGGGGGATGCAGGGGCGTTCGGTGTATCTGGACACTCCTTAGATTCAACACAGCAGATCGAGTTTGGCACATCATTGCTGAACGAAGTAACGGACCCTGATGGTCAACAGATCACCGCTCTTAAAGAGTTGGATGAGCTGTTTGGGTCGCGGCATTACATCCGCACCCATATCGCCAACATCAATGGATCACCAGAACCCACGTTTCATCTCGTTGTAGAAGGGGGAGATGAGCGTCTATCGAAGTTCTACGGGACCATTCTTGCGGATGCGTTTGACCAAGATCAAGTCCGGTTCATCACTCCCACCCCGACGGGTGGGAACGGGGATGCACTACTTCTTCGGAGGGAGAGTGGTGCGTGGAGTGATGAGCAGATTAGAGATGTGATGGAGCGGTCGATGGATAGCTTCGACGTGAATCCAGACAGACAGTTCATCACCCTCGTAAACCACGATAATGATCCCGAGTGGCTTTCTCGGGTATCTAAGATGATCGGTGGGGATACCGATATCGTCCCTGAGCATTTCAGATTTCAAGGAGAGGTAGTAGACAACGATGACTTTGGAAGAATTCTTGCAGAAACACGGGGGGCGGTCACTCACAAACGAGGACCAGATATTCTCAAGCGGATCACTCGTGACCTTCACGAATCATATGTCCAAGCCTACGAAAGAATCGGTAGAAAGTACGGACTCCGACACCTCCGAGGAAAAGATGAAGTCCTCCGAGGAAGTTCCCGTGGCCTCCGAGGAGCCGACGACGTAATACTTGAACAGAGGTCCCCTCGCAGGGACCCCACAATGCGAGAGTTGCAGGAATTCGCAACCGACGCCGCGGTTAAGGCTGGCGCTCAACCTCCCGTATTCAGCGTGAAAACCACCCCCAAAGGATGGTTCACGGTGACAGTTGAGGGGGGTGGGTCAACCACAACAAGCCGTCCAATGAAGGATCAGATCTCTGCCGCAAGGTTCGCATGGAAAGAGTGGGCGAATACGCAACCGGCAGGTAAGTCTTTGCTCGGTGAATCTTCGGGCGGCAGAAAGTCTAACCTTCAGGCGGGCGGGGTTGCCGAGCGTGGCCCCGGGATTGAATCCGGGGTCAAGTTCAATGACAGTATCCTTTTCCAGCGAGATGTTACAAGGGAAGTAGATGCCCTTGAAGAAGAGTTGACTAGACCTTTGCGGGAAGGGTTGGTTGGGAAGGATAACGAGAACTTCCGCAAGTGGCGGGAGGGTGTAGATGACCCTGCCTACAGTAAACCAGAGAACAACAGGTACAACCTTGAACATATGGGTGATGGTGATCCCACCATCCTCTTTCATGGAACCCGGATGTCCCCCAGTAATGTCCTTGGTGGTCTGGGTGATGCCATAGGCACCAAGACAACGGGTGATTTTGTCAGCTTCAAACTCCCAAGGGAGCAAATGGGTATCCATGCTGGCACCCTTAGGCAGTCCTCACACTTCTCCGTCAAAATTGATTTGGCGGCTGGAGCGTCATGGGATCGGGGTCTCATAGAAAGCCATGCCGGGGCAAGGACATTCCCCGTTGTGGTTCGTGGCAACTTCATACGTATGCCTGATCTGGGTACGTGGTCGCCCCGAGAAGTTTGGGCAGGATTGAAAGACACAGGGATGTGGGGTTCCCGAGATTACGACTTCGATCTCTATACCGGGAAGATTGTGCACAAAGGGCCACAGGATGAGCTTGATGAGTTGTGGGATCTCATGGACGCGGCGGATACAAAAAAGCACAAAACGTACCGCGCAACTTCCTTACCGACTGCACTGCACCGAAATCTCGAGCGGGATGTTCTTCGGGAGTGGCTTAAGGCCAGAGGGATCACGGGGGTTGTCTATCGCAATACCGCTGAGGGTACAGGATTGGCGGAGGGGGTCCACAGTAAGCTCATGGCGGATCTCGGCAATCTCTCAAGGGAGGAGGTGATAGATCTGGTGGAGAAAATGCCCCCAACTCCCACGAGGAAAGAGCTTGTGCAAGCGTTTGACCCGGGCGCTACTGGCGTAGGGGTCCCGCCGGGGGAGGGGTCCCTCAGAAAATATCGAGATCTGCCGGGGGCAGGTACCCCTGCCGATCCGCTGGGGGCTTTCCAGCAGAAGTGGGAGGATTATCTATACGTTCTAAACCAGCAAGGGGGAGCTTTGAACCCCTCCCTCACAGAAAACGCACAGTATGTAACCTTTTGGAAGGGGCTGCGTAAACTTCGTGGGGAATCAGACGATTACTCGGCCTTCCTTGATGACTTCACCTCAGGGCAAGACTCCTATATGGTCCTCGACCCGGGCGATATTAAGGGTGTGTTCAATCAGGGGACGTGGGACCCCGGTATGAAAGACATGCTCAAGCAGACCCTGAATGGTAAGAGGGGGAATCCAAGGGGTGTCCTCAAGGGTGCTATTGATTTGGCGGATGAGGCCAATGCCATCATCCACCTGACGAGACACGCAGACGTATCTACGATGATCCATGAGCTTGGTCACTACTGGCGTAGGGGGTTGAACACCAAGGACTCTAAGGTCATTGAGGATTGGATCGGGTCTGCCTTTAAGAACTGGGATGTTCCCAATGAGGAGATGTTCGCCCGTGGGTTCGAGAAGTATATGAGGGAGGGCGTTGCTCCTACGGAAGAACTTGGAGATCTGTTCGATCAGGCCAAGGTCTACATGGAGTTTGTCTATGCCAAGCTACGTGGCTCCCCACTGACCGACGAGGCAATGCCTCAGGAAGTAAAGGATGTGTTCGGTAGGATATTGGGGGATGGTGCGCTTGAACTGGATGAGCCTACTATCAAGGCCCTCAATACACGTCCAAAGATTCGCAATGTCACAGACGCGACGCAAGTCGTGGGCGATTGGCTTGACCGAAATGTGGGGGTCAACTCTGCACACATCAAGTGGTCCCGAGGGTTTGGTCAGTCTGTCGAGAACAACTCTCGTATCACCCACTTCATGGGGACGCTACAGAAGGTTATGGGAGAGGGGCTGGATCTGGATCGCGGTGCCATCATGGCGAAGGATTCGGTAGACAAGTATCTGTTTGATTACAACCTTGGCCTGACAGACTTCGAGCGTAGCGTGGTGCGACCCCTCGTCCCCTTCTATAGCTGGATGAGGTTCAACATCCCATTGCAGATCCAAACGATATTTGAGAATCCTGCTCGATACTCTAGGGTCCCCAAGCTCATCAACAACATGGAAGCAATGACGAGGGATTGGCAGGGGATCGAAACACCGGATTACTTCAGGGAGCTTCAAGCGTTTAGACTCCCGGCCATTATGAACTCCAAGCCGGTCTACCTCAATCCCAACCTACCGTTTCAGGACCTCAACAGGACTTTGCTCACGGGGTTCCCTGATGTGCTGGCCAACCTTACACCCTTTATTAGGGTGGCAGGAGAGTTAGTGCCAGAGAGAGGGTACTCTACGTTCCTTGAGAGTCCCATCGAAAAATACACAGGGCAACGGGCGAAGGATCTCCACCTGCCCTTCCTGCCCTCGACTACCCTCGGGGTGAGTAAAAAGTGGGAGAATGCTATCAACTCTCTCTTCCCGCCTCTTGGTAAACTTACACGTTTCAACAAGGCACAGCGTAGGGATGAAGCCTCGATGTTCCTTGCGTCAGAGATTTTCGGTATAAAGATGATGAATGTGGATACCCAACGTACCCTCCGCGGGGAAACCTACGCCAAGCGGAAGGCTCTAACTGACCTGAAGAAGCGGCTGGAGGATGAGCATAATATCCATATCGACACGCGCCAACGTACTCGAAGGGGTAGGCGAAGGCAGAGAAAGAAGAAGGAACCACAGTCCGGGTATACCTTTTGACTTACAAAATGTAAGTCGCTTACAACTAAGGAGGGTGTATGAGTCTGTCTGATTCACTTGGGCCGGATATCATCAAGCTTGCGGAGGAGAAAGGGATTGGCTCTGTGTCAATCCATAAGATCCTCAAGCAGAGCGGCAGGGATGTATCAAGAACCACAGTAACGAGGATACTAAGGGACCATAGGAATAAGTTAGGTAAGCCCCGACCTAAGGGGAGTAATATTCCTGACTTTGACATAGGCAGTCTTCCTTCGAGCGGAGCTACCCTTGATGAGATTCTTCTCAATAGGAAGAAAGAGTCCAAACGAGTTGCTCATGCCAAGGAGAGCCGAAGACTCATTCCTATAGAGGTTAAGGCAGATGGACCAATAGGAATTCTCCATATGGGTGACCCCCATGTTGATGATCCCGGTGCTGATATCTTTGCCATCGAAAGAGATATCGACCTTTGCAACAGTGTGGACGGACTCTTCGCCGCGAATGTCGGTGACTTGCAGAACAACTGGATTGGAAGACTCGCCCCCCTTTGGAAGAAGCAGGGCGCGACAGCCGAAGAGGCGTGGCTTCTTGTTGAGTGGGTTGTCAAGAGTAATAAGTGGTTGTATCTGATCGGAGGTAATCACGACGAGTGGACGAATGCCCCGTCTAAGTCCAAGGGTGACCCAATTAAATGGATGATGGATCAGGGCAAGGGGGGGCTTTACGAACCTCATGGGGCAAGGATGGTCCTTAACTTTCCCAACGAGCGCAAGATACGCATCAACGCTCGACATGATTTCCGCGGCCACTCCATGTGGAACCCTGCTCATGGCGTTGCCAAGGCGGCTCAGATGGGGTGGCGTGACCACATCCTCACGTGCGGACACCTGCATATCTCTGGTTATCAGATGCTCAAAGATCCCGCATCCGGTTTGATTTCCCATGCTATGAGGGTTGCCTCGTATAAGAAGTACGATGAATACGCGCACACCCTTGGCTTACCAGATCAGAATGTGTCGCCCTCGGTCGTAACAATCATAGACCCTCAGTTTTCTGATGATGACCCCCGGCTGATCACAGTTTTCCACTCATCGGAAGAGGGTGCGGAGTTCCTTAAGTGGAAGACGAGTAAAAAGTGAACACAACGCAGACCTTTCGTGTCTTTGCCCAGATCGACAAACAGCAGATCATAGAAGATCTTTCCGAGTCAGGCCCGGGTCCAATCCTAGGATTCGTCCTCGACCTTGTTATGTACCACGGCGACGAGGATGTGGCAGAAGCGATAAGGCAGAACCTTAAACAGCTGGAATGGTATGCGGAAGGAGAAAGTGAAGAAGAAGAAGTAGAAGAGGACGATGACGAAGAAACTGGAAAGATAGAATAGATAGAATGACTGAAGCACAGATCAGATTTGACGAGATCGAAGAGGCACTCCGGTTTAAGTTCTCCAACAAGAGAGCATATGAATACGTCACTGCATGGAGGGCAGACCGTGATGAAGTGAGGAAGTTGCGTGGTCTGCTGAACAACTTCAATCAATGCGGAGATGTAAGCCGCTTACTTAATCAGAAAGCTCTAGATTAAACTTCCCGCGTAAACGATCTTCAAGTTCTGTAATCCTACTGCCGTATCCATCCAAACGCTCCCTGTAGTAATCATCTAAACCACTTAAGGCTGAAGCGAAGTCCCCCTTCTCTGCTCGGGATATCGCCAGCCTTAGGTGGTTTTCTGGTATGCCCTTCATTCTTTGCCCCATTTCTTTAGGTCTTCAGGTAGACATGATCCAGTCCACGCATCACTCTTATCTCTCTGGATCACTTGGATTGCCTCTCTTGCCCTGTCCAACTCCTCTTGCTTTTGACGGAGCTTCTCCTCAAGGGCACCATACCTGTTCTGTAGCTCCGTGTATTTACTCAGTTCAACCCAACTCATGCCCTTCATTCTGTGCATGGATCTCCTAAAAGCTCATACTCTGCTGTGTCGGATATTGCAAATGGCGGCTGGAGTGATTTAAGTGGGCTTGAAATGTGATCCCTGATGTGGTCTTTATCGAGGTCGAGTCGTTCACCACATAGGCGATCCTTCCCTCCGACGCTTCTGACACACCAATTCTCAATCGGTATTTTGTAAGTCACTTACAATGTCTCCACGGTTACTGGTTTCGTAGTCTTTCCGCTTGGCGTTCATCTCATCAAGGTGTTCCTTCTTGTCCTTGCCGGTCATCTTGTAAAGCCCTCTCGCTCTTACCTTTAGGGCTTCATACTTATCATCCCCCAACCTATCTCTTACCCAATCAGCATGGTCGAGGGGGTGTTGATCCATCTCTGCGTGACACTTCCTGCACTTAGCAGAGGCGTTGTCCTCATCCCACCTGACAACAAACTTCCTCCTCCCTATGTGGTGTGAGCATTCGACATAACCCTCTGCGCCACACACCTGACAGATATGGTTGTCCCTCGCCTTTATCATCTGGCTGAACGCCTTATCGAGGGTCGCTTTCTTTGGTTGTTTAACAGGCACAGCGGAAAAAGTTACTCCTATCCTTGGCAGTCTTCCCGGTTACCTTCTGCCACGCATCCCAAAACTCATCGTCAGCATACGCATCCATGAAATTCTCTCCTCCATTCCACGTTGTGCCGTGGTATTGGAAGTCTGTGGCGTTGCTGATGACCACCTCCACTTCTTCCCCGATGCCACGGGCTGTCTCCTCAAGGAATTTCCGAGCCGGTTGGTTGCCAGCAATGGTGTCCATCACGTTCTCGTATAGCTCGTTGCTCTCATCGAAGTCGGGATGCTTCCACACGTGCTTCAACCCCGTGGTAGTTCTTGGGTAGAGGAAGGCCCAGAAGAATTCCCCATTCTTAACGCTGTCCTTTAGGAAGGGGTCAACGACAGCGTTCCGATCACCGTAAAGAATTGGAGCCAACCCGTCGTTGTCTACGCGGATATTCTGCCCCGGCGAAAGGGTCATTTGCAAGGTGTTCTTAACGGAGATAACTGCGATATGCACGGCGTCTCTTCCCTCGTCACCATCAATGATTTGACCGAGGGTTTCCAGTGCGTCCTTCATGTTGTCCTCACTTGTAAGTTGCTTACAAAGGGGGTTAGAGAAGTACCGGATCTGCCTCCCCCCGAAGGCAGTGAGAGATTATCCGATGCGGTGCCGCTCTCCCCAGATTGGCACCTCCTCCTCCGCTTGGACGATCCAAGCATTCCCCCTTTGCTGTTAGACCCTTACGAGGGAGGGATTTCTCCTATTCGATTTAGGGTCTAAACATCGCTCGGTCAGTATCCCACTTGATAGGAAACTCACCCGTGGGTCCGAACCGTGTCTTGAGACAGAGAATCTCCGACTTCTCCTCGATCCTCTCATCCCCTTTCCACTTCTTCTGTATCTCTGGATAGAAACCGGGACGGTATATCATCATCACATTGTCCGCGTCCTGCTCTATCCCCCCTGATCCGCGTAAGTCCGCAAGCTGTGGTCGCTTATCGAACCTCGTCTCGACGGATCTGTTTAGCTGTGACATAACGATGACAGGTTCATCACAGTCCTTTGCCATAGCCTTCAACCCCTTGGATATGGAGTTGACCTGCTCGTTCTCAGAGCTACCCTCACCCTCCATCAACTGGAGGTAATCAAAGATCCACAACCCGATGTTCTCTTTCTTCATCAGGTTTTGCATCCTTGCCTTAGCGAGTGGTATCGTCATGCCAGAAGTATCGTCAATGAATAAAGGTAAATCTGACATATAGGGCAAGGCATCCTCATACATCTCCAACTCCCACGCCTCCAACTTCCCGGCCCTGAAGTCGGCTACTGATACACCGATCTCCATGCAGGTAAGGCGTTGCATCAACTGCTTACGGCTCATCTCCAGCGCAAAGAAACCGATGCCTGTCTTTTCTGCTATGGCTACGTTCCTTGCGATCTGCAAACACAGGGTGGTCTTGCCGATGGAGGGACGTGCGGCAATGACAGTAAGCTCTGATCCGCACAGCCCGTTGATCTTGGAGTTGATATCATTGAAGCCAGTGTCCAGCCCTGCGTATCTCCTGCTACTTTCTCTTACCTCAAAGAGTTCTTTGTTCACCTCCTTCATTGTCTCTGATGAAGAGACAAACCCATCTGTTCTCATCGTGCTTGCGCGGATCTCCTTGATCTCCCCTTCAAGGGAGGCAAGTATATCCATCGCTGGCCTGTCAGCATCCACCCTCTTCATCAGCGTCTTGACCTGCTGTAACGCTGACGCCTCCTTCAACTTCGCCACGTAATCCGGTAACATGGCAGGGACAGTGGGCGAGTCGATGAGCGAGTATACGTATGGTGGGTCACCCGCTGGCATCTCTAAGTCGTTGTCCCTCAGGTAGTTAGTAAGAAGTGGTAGGTCTACCTGTCCCGCCTCACTCTCTGCTCGTATCGCTCCCATCGCAGAGTAGATTGTCCGGTGCCGCCCGTCAGTGAAGTCTCCCGGGTCCAGTTCGGCGAACACCTCATCGAACTTGTTATCCCATGACAGGATACAGCCGAGGAGTGACTTCTCTATTTCAATCATAGAGCCTCAAGAATTTCTTGGAGGTGCCTCTTTTCTTGCATCCTGTTCTTGGCCACGGAGAACAGGTAAGCATACCAATCCTTCACCTCTGGTTTTGCCTGTAGCATATACGATCCGGCTGAAGCCGCACACTCCTTGTCGTGCCGGGATATGATTCTTTTTAGCTGTTGAATATTAGGATGCGTGTCCGGTTGGTAGTGCCGCGACACCTCACAAAGTAGAGCCAGTGCGTTCCTTGCCCCGAGGTTCTCAATCTCCGCGCTTAAGCTCATCTACCATCTCTCATATTTGTAAGCCGCTTTCAAATCCATCAACTGTTTGTTTCATTGGGGGGGTATTCATCAGGCCAATCGTTGTTGGGATTGAGTTTGTTTGCTCTTCTATATTTTCTCCTTTCTTCAAGTAATTTTGGGGTAACGGTGATGTGGGTGTACAAGTATTTTCTGTCAGCCCCACTCGGTAGTACCTCCCGCTCAATGAAGTCCCGTACCTGAGTATACTTCATATTTATTTTTTAACTACCCGGGTTATTATCCAACGGTGAAAGGTTCAGATCTGGGCAGACTCCGGTCTTGTCCCCCTGTTCACGACAGGGAGCAAGACGGAATCTACCCTTCTCTTATCCAACGGAGCCAAGGACGAGACGGGGCATTGGGGTTGGTGTCATAACCCCCCAATCAGTTCAGCGAATCTTTCGGATCTAATGACAGACCGTCGCCCGGGCTTCTGAACCTAACCTACCCTGCTGATAAGGCGAGTCCCACAGTATCAGCACATCACTTCTTACTGCTGCCGTTCTTCCGACCAGTAAGAATCTTCTGCTCTGCTTTGCGAATGCCCACCTTCGCAGTGTAATTCTTCTGCCATTGCTGTGAGCCGTTCCCCTTGCGACCACTCTCCCCTGCGGGGAGGCGTCTGATCTTAACGCCTTTGTATTTTTTAGCCATATTGAGAAGGGGGGGGAGCGCAAGTGGCAACCCTGAGGCAGGGGTTGGAGCCACCAATGGGTGAGTGAGGTCACCCCTCCCCCCCCAACCTTCCTTAGAAGTTCAGGTCGTGATCTGGGTCAAACCCAGAGTCAGGGTCCTTATCAAGATACAGGTTCCGTTGCTGTGCGGCAATAGAAATATGCGTAGCAACGGTCCTAACATCCTCCAATGAAACCTCAAACGCTGTCGGGCCCACCCCGTATACTTTTTCGCACACACGCACATGGATCTGTGCGTATGTCTCAATGAGCTTGTCGATCTCCTCCGATGCGTTCCCTACTTTTGCAGGTGCTGTAGCCACCACGGTGTCGCCTCCTACTTTTCCGGTTACGGGGGTGCCGCTCTTATCCACGGTCTTCCTGTCTATGTCTTTCAGGAAGAGGCCAGCCTCTTGAGGTGCTGTGATCGGGGCGACTAACCAATCGGTCTTCCCACTGTCACCGTCCACCTTCTCTACAGTGATCGTAGAGCCTTTCCCTACGCCCACAGAGATCATTCGATCAAATAGGAAGGGGGAGACTCGGATCTGCACGTCCTCGTCGTGAGCGCCCTCTCTGTCCTCCCATCGTGCGTGGACGTTAAAGGTGTAGGAGATCCCATACTGCTCATGCTCCCAGAATCTCCCGTCATCCCACTTGAAGTCGATCTCCACCGGGACGTTGGTGCTGAATTTGAATCTCTCATACTGTGCCATTACTACCTCCTTGAAGTGTAGGTAAATATACTAATATCATGTCCAGTTGTCAAGGTAATGTAGTGCTTGCAGTGCTAACTTCCTCTCGGTATATTTACCCTCCATGATTACTTGTCATCTACTCCGCTATTTGAAAGAAGCTGGCATGAGCCAGCGTGAGTTTGCCAAACGCTCTGGGTTGAATACCAAGATGGTATCTCGTTTGTCGAGAAACCAGATGAGCATGATTAGTTTCCTCAACATCGAGCGAGTTTGTAAGACGCTTACAAAACCTATTGAGGAGGTGTTCACCATTGACTGACGCACCCGCCCTCCCGGGCGAAGTAACTGACGTGGGGTATACACCAGCGCAGACACTGACATACGAGCAATGGGAGTTCGGGTTTGACTTCCTTCGCAGTGTGAATCGGTCAGTCATGTGGTACCTTGGTGATATGATTAACTACGGTGAAAAGAAATGGGGTGATAAATACACACAGGCAATGGACGCCTCCAACTATGACTATGATACTTGCTATCGTGCCGCATACGTTGCCTCTAAGTTCCCTCAAGACAGGCGTCGTGCCGACCTGAGTTGGAATCATCATCGTGCGCTGGTAGACCTCGGACCTGAGCGACAGGACGTGCTACTTGAACACGCCTCGGATGTAGGACTCTCTGTTCAAGGGCTGAAGGATCTCCGCAAGGACCTTGAGAAAAAGTTCAACGTCCCCGCAGAGATCTATCGCCTTGGAAATAAGACACGTGCTAAGATTCGCCAGTTGTTTGACGATGGGGTTGAGGTTGGGGAGACTTCTCATTGGAATGAGGAGATCTCTGCGGTGCGTGGTACACGCTGGCTGAAAATGGAGGTGGCCGTGACATTAGTTGACGAGTTCGACGCGCCCGTGGGTACACCTGAGCTTTCCGAACGCCTCGGACGAATAGAAGAATCACCGCAAAAAGAACCAGTACCGGAATCACCACCACAACAAGAAGCATAACCGTCAGCATAGCCTCAACCTTTGCGCCAGATACCACACACCACCTTGTGACTCTGGCCTCTTGAGTTCAACGTAGTCCTCTATCTCCACCTGCTTCCACACCCTACCTTCCATGGTGAGGTGTGGAGCGTGGGGTGTGCGACACACATGCCACCCCGGGCGGTGGGCATACCCCTTGGTGGGGTGGTCCTCTGCCGGAAGCCACTCACTATGAGGGATTCGTTGTGTCCTGTTGATAAACAGCGGACCCAATGTCCCATCCTTCCTCAGCTTGAGTAACTTCCATCCCTTCATGGCTTCTCCACTACGAGAGTTACATATGGTTTCTCGATAGTGACTGACCCAGACCCTACGATGGTTGGAATCAATCGTTTTACCGCTGCTGGCTTTATGCCTACATCCTCAAGTGAGACAATAATCTTCAGGTTCAGCACGTCCTCGTCCGACCAAAGCCTGTGACTTCCATGCCCGTCGGCCATCCGCACAGAGGGAGGCAGGTATTCGACGGCATACTTGCACACTCTGTGTAGGGGGCGTCCGATTATAGCGGCAACCTCTGACGATGTGTGACTCCTCATGGGAACTCGATAGTGATATCATCGGATACCACACTACCTGTAACTGCACTACCGATGTGCTTCCTAATGAACCGTGGAGCGACACCGATGGACTTCATGCGCCAAGCATAATCAGCACGACGTATGTCATCCGGCGACCAGAACAGGGGATTCCCCCTACCTGCCACAGCCATCGGCCTAACGATGCGTTGATCAACGAGAAGCATGAGTTGTCGAATCGGCATCTTCAGTTTATCTGCTACCTGTTTAGAGTCCATCATCGTCCTCTTCCATTGCGAGAATAAGGGCAGACACCGGATCATCCTGTGTCTGTCTACCACATATACGACATGCGATACTCTTCTCCTCTAAATATTTATAAATTTTTGGGTTCCAGACAGTTGTCCTATACAGCATCATAGGACTGTTGCAACACACGAAGTCTGGTCGAGCGGAAGCGTGTCTTCCTACGGTTGTATACTTCATATACCCTTTCGATTCTTTGTCTTGAATCAACTGGTAGATGGTCTTGTTCCAAGGCGCTTGTGTAAACCTTAAGCTCCGTCCCAACCTCCCCCAATACACTTCGCCATCACGGATATACCAACCCTTCTTACTCTTCCCCGCGACGTTGATCCAGTCACCATCGTAGGTTTCTTGGATGATGGGGGGGAGATCTGCGTAATGTCCGAATGCCTCACCTGCCATGTGGTTCCTCCTCACTTTGTAAGTCGCTTACAATTTCAGTCCACGGTTCCTTCGATGCTCTGTAGTATCCGCAATGACAGAAGTATCCTACCTTCCACTTCTCCTTTTGTCCGGCGAACACCACCCTTCTGGTGCCCCAATCCATACTCTGCTTACAGAAGTAGCAGATCATAGCTCATCAACGGATACGTTGATCCGCTTGATCCACTCGGGCGACTTGTAAATTTCAGCGTTGCACTCGCCAAGGATACACGCTACCACCTTGAAGGGCGGGGCAGTATCGGGCCACGGGGTATACCCATCCGTCAGCACCACGCAGATATCTGGTCGTGGCCTGAGCTTCTTACATGCCTCAATCCCCACCGTCATATCTGTCCCGCCCCCACCTGACAGATCCACCTGCTTTGCGGATCGAACGGTCTTACTTGAGGACACCTCGGCATCCACCGCCAGCACCGGGGCACCCATCGACCCGATAGCCTTCAGGATACCGCTCACCTCACCTACTGCTTGGGTCAAGAGCCGCCCTTTGACACCGCCCATTGACCCCGATGTGTCCACCACAATCGCTGGCTTACACTCGGGTGCCACCATTGCTGGCATCAGCACCTTACCAAATGCCGACTGTCGCCGTGACACCTTTGACCGGGAGAAGTCCTGCATCCCCCTCTTCTGTGCGACTGCGTTACGCACCCACGCCTGTAACTCCTTGCGCCAGTTCACCTTGGGGTCAACCAACTCATCGGCTGTGCGCTTCAAGTGGGCAGGGACATCACCCCTTGACTTGGAATGTTGCTGGATTTCCTCAGCCACCTTGCGCTTGAGCAACTCCCCACGCTCGGTCGTGATGCCGGGAGTCCCGCCGCTCTCCTCCTTCTCTTTGGTCGGGGGCCCCTCCTCCCATGGGGCGCTACCCCCATGTGCACCGGACCCTTCGGTCCTGTCTTGCACCGTGATGTTACCGTCCTCGTCCACCTCGGCTTGTGGCCCGTGCCCACCTCCTCCCGGCGGTGGCGGGGTCACCTTGGCCTTCTGGATTAACTGCTCGTAGTAATACTCACCTACCTTGTTGTCCGGTAAGTTGAACTTGCGGGGGAGACAGTAGTTATCCCATGATCCGTGCAGTTTTAACCCCTCCTCCTTGAGATCGTCGTTGATCTCGCAGTCCATTGCGACGTTCATTATCAGCGGGTCAGCACCCTTCGCCTCTGTCCTTTCTGGGTGTGACCGAATGAGGTGTAGCACTTCGTGATACCAGCACGTAGCCATTTCCTCTACCGTCCAATCCTCCAACAGGGCAGGGTTGTAGTAGATGCGCCAGTGCTTGTCGATCCCCATCGGCGCAGGTATATCGTGTGTCTCCTTCATGTTCATGTTGAACAGGGCTGTTGCCAGATACGGGCGCTGAGTTTGTATCCTCACTCTCGACGCTTGCATCTTGAGGGCGGCACTTTTCTTTGCCACTTATCTATCCTCCATCGTATAGATGAGCTTGTCTGTGCGGGAGATGAGGGTGTCAACGTCCCTCCCCCTCACCCACTCGGCCTTGTCTGTATATCGAGTCATGCCACAGTTGTCGCACGTCTCCTTCTTTGCCTCATCGAACGAACTCCGCACCAGTTTGAGGATAGACAACACCTCAACGAGGTTCATCACTCGCTCATCGTTTGTCATGTAAGCCACTTACATTACCTCGCTTCCTCTAAGATTCCCGACTCTTTCAAAACCTCCACGAAGGGCTGGAGTTCCTGCTTCGGCATGTCCAGCCCAGACCCCTTCTTCCATTCATGTGCCAGATCTCGGGCGGCACCAGTTGCCACGTCCACTGCCCCATCCTCGGCGGCAATGTGCATGATCTTCCACGCGGCCATCCACCTGTCGTTGGTCAGGTTCGCAATGGTCCGCGCAGTGATAGCACCCAACACTGCATACTGTTGGTCACCCCGCGCAGGTAGCTGGAAGCTATCGGGGTCCTTCAACAGTTCCTCTGGGTCTGGCAGGTCCAGATTCTCCACGTAGTTCACGAACTCAAACCCCTGCCCAGACCCCACCGATCCGGTCGCCAACTCGATCACCGTGTCTGCTCCTGCACCCACGGATTGAGCGGCACCCATCAGATCTGCAAGCATATCCCACGTCCGTGGCGACGGCCACGCAGATCCCTGATCTACCTCGGCATCGGGTAGCTTGTAGAGAAACTCGGGGCGGGACCGGATATATCCAGCCACCAGCGCCCGCTTCTCTCCCACGTATGAGCGCCAGTTGTCAGGCAGGACCGGCACCTCGGGCGTAGGGAATCCCGACAGGAATCCATCCACCCACTCCGCTTGGTCCACCACCCAATCCACGTGGAAGAATCTGTTTGCCAGAGGTGGAGCAAGCTCCCATCCTCCTGCGGCAATGTCAGCAGGGTTAGCCGCGGCAATCACCATCGTGTCGGGATGCATCTTCTCATCCTCGATTGCCAGTTCATTCACCACGCGCAGGGCGGGAGCCTGAACAGCAGGGGCGGCGGTCGATAGCTCGTCGAGGAACAGGATGCCCGGATCTTCTTGCAGATTGCGGAACCACTGTGGCTTGGCGGTCACCTTCTGGTCATCCTTGTTGATGAACGGAAGGCCCGTCACGTCAGCCGGATCACACGTGGACAGGAGCAATGTCTCAACGTGCCTATCGAGTGCGTCACCAAGTGAGTAGGTATACTTGGACTTTCCAACTCCCGGCCCAGCCTTGAGGAGGACAGGCCAACCACTCTGTGCGGCAATGCAAAGTGAATTGCGACTCATTTCAAAATCTCCATTGATTTTGTAAGCAGCTTACAAACTATCGTGATCGTGAGATGCCACGCATTACCCGTTCAAGGTAATGATCTTCGGCCACAGTCTTTGCCTCCTCCAGACTGTTAGCCCTAAAGGATGGTTCCACGGTCTGTGTTTTCCACGGTATGTGGCGAACGTCCCATCGTTTACTATGCATCTTTGCGAGTCTGTATACCTCACCCTCATACAGTAGGATATACCTACCCTTATCTACTCGTATCGTCCTCAATATTAGGCTCCTCAAACGCAGGTTGGTTACCCGCCTCCAACTCCAATACTTCCATCATTTCAATCATGTCCCTGTGGAAATCTGATATGTCGGAGAAGTCCACCATCACACGGTATCCAAAGTATGAAAGCACAGCCAGCGGTACGAACAAGAAGTTCTCTTCATTCATTTGATACACAGCACCCGCCCCACTTCCAGCGGCAACCACACACATGGTCCAAGCGTATAGCAACGCAAGCCACTTGGATATCTTGGACTTGGCCTTGGTTGTTACCATATCTCTATTGCCTCGTAGGTAAATATACACACATCAACACCCTTTGTCAAGGACTTTCTTTTGTCACTTACATTCCGCTGAGTTGTACCCGATTGCCATACGGTCCTTCTTCTTCTCACCCCGAATCTTACTGTCTCTCCGTGCATAGAATACCTTCTCACATACAGGGCAGATGCGTTGGTCGTCTCGTATGTATCCATCTACCCACTCAAGGCTGTAGTAGTCCTCGATTGCATACCACGAGTTTCTTGTGTCCCACAGCTTGGAAGTTATTGCATCACCACAGCATGTAGTATCGCTGATCATACTATCAATCCACTTATTGCGATCCACCAGACAGAGGCGATACCTCCTCCCTGCGATAGCGGTCATTGCGTCAGCTAAACAATCCTCCGATGTAGCTGATAGCTTGTCCTGCTTCGAGTTCTTCGAGGCACTTGTCACAGATCCTCTCTTTCGGTATGTGTTCCATGTCCCAGTCAGGGAAGGACACCACGTTCTCCGTCGCCCCACACACCCCTTCGTATGCTGTCCCACCAAGGGATTCAACGTGGATGTGCACGGTGCCCTCGGTCTGGGCGTATTTTTTATGCACCATCTTGGACACCAGAGCCTGTGCCCTCTCTTGGTCAGTCATCTTGGCCAGCCTGTCCGCTCGGAAGTTTATCAGTCACCTCTTCTATTCCCTCGTAAAGTTCAGTCACCTCAATCTTAATCCGACCTATCGCCTCATCGAATTCCTTCTGGGTTATGGGTGATCCGGTCCTCGCCCGGGATTGTGCATCCAAAATTGCCTTGGCCAAACACTCTCGCCAGTTCAATACATTAACTCCCCGTCATCCAGCTTTTGTAAGCCGCTTACATATTGAGATTTGCCACCCGCAACAATGGCGCAAGGTGGGTCTAACTCATCGAGAATAAAGCACGTCTCACCATCCTCCTTCATGGCATCCTTCACGGTATCGAGAAAGGAAAACTTTGTCTCACCATCCTCCACGTAGGGCAGACCCTGTATGTCAGCCGCATCCACCGCTTCCCGCTGTTCGTTATGCTCCCGTTCATGTGCATACAGTTCACGTGCACACCTCACTGCCCCACGCAGTGCACCATAACGGGTCATGTACCTGCCTACCTCAAACTCCTTACCGTTATACTCAACCCACGCATAGTACATGCGGGGCGTCAACCGGTCGGCGGACCTTGTGATAAAAGCTGTTGGCTTATTCGGCTTATTCATCTGTCATCCTCACTTTGAAAGCGGCTTACATTTTCAGCGATCATCTTACTACCCACGCCCCAACCTCGGGCGACGATGAAATCATCCTTCTCCTTCAGGGTAATCAGCCCCAACCTGAAGTCATTACGTGCGGCACGTATATCCAGCGCCATCATCAACCGCCGGTCATCGAGTATCATCTCTCAAGGCCACACGCCAGCCGAAACTTGGCAGCATCGAACCGTGGGTTGATACGTTTGAACTCGGTGCACAGTGTGTTGATACAGTCACGCCAGACCAGATCAGATCCTCGCAAGACACCACCGTTTCCAATGTCGCTCGGAGCAATCATGCTCAACGCCTCGGCAATGGCAATGAAATGTTTCTTAGTCATCGGCATCGGTTCCTCACTTTGTAAGCGGCTTACATTTTCGGATACGAATCCGTATTCATTTGGTTAGTGCCCACGCTACGTGAGCCAGCACGTAGGCAAGGACCAAGCCCGGGAAACAGGACAGCAACGCGACACCCACAGCCTCAAAATACTTCCGCATCATTCACCTCCCTCACGAGCGGCGGTCGGGTGCGGACCCACCTCCACCATTCCCCACGGGGCAATGTCCTGTGCCGACAGGTCCCAAGGGAGCCATTCATTCCGGGTGTTCCGGGTGCGTTGCTCCCACAGGAGCTTGCCAAAGTACCAACGCTGGCCGAACTCGTGGGTCTCGTTGTGGCAGAGATTATACATCGGTCCTCCATTTGAGATATACATCGGTCCTCCTCCGTTTTGTAAGCGGCTTACATAAAGTGAATCAACAGGGATATATACTCGCGTCGATACGCGGCCACGAATTCAGCGGGCCATGCGTCAAAGGTTACCCCCTTGTGAATTTGATCCAGCGCGTCCACAATTCCGCGCCTCCTCAACAGGCGCTCCGCTCGGCACCCGATCCTATATTCCCGCGTGAACTGACCAGAGTGATACAGTGCGGACAGTTGGGACAATGCGTACAACCTTGCCGTCGTCACGATTCATCTCCGTTTTGTAAGCGGTTTACATTTCCTTCAGGATCTGAGCACGTACTACCTGCCGACAGCGACGGCGGTACTTATTCTTGATCCGCTTACGCTCGCCGGACTTCCACATATACCAGCGTTTCATCCGCGTGAGCGCGTCCATTTCGTCGCCGTCGATGAAAGGTATCTCGGTCATGCCTCTTCCCTTATGTGCGAGATCGCCACTTCGATGTCGCCGTTAGAGGTGATCAGGAACTGTCGGAGGTGGTAGCGCGTTGCATCCTCCCACTCGTCGCCGAGGATGACGTACCACTTCTTCATCTTCTTGTATTCGTCTGGCGTGAGCTTGAACACCTCCACGATCAGGCCACTCCGCCAGATACACGCCAACACCATCTCTTCTTTCGTCACGGCGTCACTCCTTCGGGTATTTGTAAGCGGTTTACAATTCGTACTGGATGATCTTGCTCCACTTCTGGACAGCGACCGTATGGCTGTATAGCCAACCACATGCTGGCATCGGGTACAACTCGATCATCTTTGCTTTGATCTTTGTCACCTTGTGCCTCCACTTTTTGTAAGCGGCTTACATTGCCCCGGCCTTGAGGTAGCGCCGGGGCGTGAGTCCTACCTACTCACAGGCGGGGTGTAGATAACCCCTCGACGCTCACACTCCCTGAGGATCGCCTCCTCCGCGTCAGCCTTGCCCATCCATGCCGGGAAACACTCCCCCAAGGGAGGATCTTCCTCACCAACTCTATCGAAATCGTCACCCAATATGACGCTCTTACCAAACCAGTCTTTGACGTTACGAGCCAGATCAATAGCCTCCGCCGAGGTGAGGCGGAGCGTGTAACGGTGGCCGGTCGAGGCGTCGATGTCCAATTCGAATTCTTGGTCGGTGGTCGGTCGAATGATGTGAAACTTCCCATCCTCTTTGTGCGCGACACACGCGACGTTGTTCCGGTTCGGACTGTGTCGGATAACGCTTGCCATTTTCTGACCTTTCTTTTGCTCCCCTTTGGGGAGTCGTTTTGTAAGCCGCTCACATTTTTGTCAGGAGTTAGGACCTGATCTCACCGGCTTTCAGGCGGGGCCAGTGGTGCGCCCCGCCCCCTCCAGCCTATCCTACTTTCCAGCCTCTGCCGCCTCCTGAGCCGCCCACTGCTCGGCCTCAGGGATGACCGTATTCTTGAGATACTTGCTCAGTTCCGCCTCGTTTTGTGCCACCTTGCCAGTCCGAGCCGTGAACAGGGTGCCCAGTGCCTCGAACGCCTCAGAGTGAGGCGTGGGTCCTTCGTTCCGCTTGCTGTCTTTGCCGCACCCCGGACCCCGCTTCTCGACGATCTGTCTGGCTGAGAGGGTCTTGTTTTCCTTAGCGAATTCAGCCAGTGCCTTGAAGTCGCGGTCTGAGTAGACCCCGCCAGCCTTGCCAATCGCCACGACGATTTCATTTTTCAGGGTGTCGCTCAGACCTTTGGCACTGGCCAGAAACCTGAAGGATTTCACGGACCCGCACTCCCCGAACGCCTTAATGCTTTCACTGGTGAACACTTCCCCGATCTTTGCAAAGTGCTCCACCATGCGCGCCTTGACTGGCTTCCCATCGTTCATAGGCGCGATTATCTGACCGATTTCATCCTTCAGGGATGGCAGGTCAATCTTCTTGGAC
>Ga0098061_1000292_pt1 | contig 23178 bp, 25 predicted proteins | sample 22_taG_FD_92579 | JGI IMG/M metagenome (GOLD analysis project Ga0098061, IMG submission 92579) | Marine viral communities from the Subarctic Pacific Ocean - 22_ETSP_OMZ_AT15343 metaG | ecosystem: Environmental > Aquatic > Marine > Oceanic | place: Subarctic Pacific Ocean | collected 2015-01-20
TCATAAAGAGCATTCACTCTTTTAATTCTCTCTGGGAATGGTTTTGAGTTCTTGTAATCACTGTTGTTTGTTTCACAAATCGTACCATCGATGTCAAATACATATGTCATGGCATTTTCTCCAATATATTAGTTGTTGAATAACCATCTACAAAGTTAAATATTTCAACATGAGCCACTTCGTTACCAACTACGGTGTCGGGTGTGTAATCACCCCCTTTGACAATAACATCAGGTATGATGTTTTGTATGAGCCTCAGGGGAGTGTCTTCATCAAAAATACACACCTCATCAACATACCTCAGAGATTCTAAAGTAAATTTTCTATCTTCCTGTGAGAAATAAGGGCGGCTGTCTCCCTTAAGGCGACTCACACTATCATCACTATTTAACCCAACAACCACTTTCGTACCCAGGCTCTTGCAATATCTCAAAAGTTCTATGTGTCCCCTGTGTAGGATATCAAAACAGCCATTTGTAAAAACTACCTTCATACAACGCTGACGCCTCGTTTCTGGACGACAATTGTAGCACACTCATTTGCAAAACTTATGGATGTTTCGATGTTTCGTGATTCAATATATTTAACCGCCAGGCCGGCTATAAAAGTATCTCCGGCACCAGACACATCTTTAATCTCTACTGATTTAACTGGAAATGTTTTATCTCGATATAAACATCCTGCTGGTCCAAGAGTAACAATTAGTTTCTCCTTTATCTCAGGTGATACGTTGTGTTTTGTCTTTTCATACTCATACCCGTTGATTTTAATATATTTAACATCTTTGCACCAAGATCCTAAGGTCTTTTTTGTATCCAAAAAAACACACGGATGTTGAGATGTTATATAAGCAACATCTTCTTCTGTTATAAATCCTTTACAGTAATCCGACACTATCACAACCTTATAATGTGAAAAATTTATGCTACTCAAATCGCATCTTTCTACTTTGTCATCATTTTCATCAACCCTTATAAACATCTGATTTGTGTTTTTGTGTATATATCTCGTCTTAGTTATCTCCTGCCAATTGAGGTTTGTGTTTATATCACACATATGGCCAAGGGCTCGAATGTTTTTTTGAACGTTCATAGCCATCCCTGGGTTTTTTATACAATCTACTGGATTAAATACTGGTGCCGGTGCCTCGGGACACAGACGATCACAACGACCATAATAAAATATATCCATACAAGTTTCGCCAATAACTAAAATACGAGACTCCATAATATCACCTTGATAAAAACTTACTACCAGAATTTACGCGAGTACGCCAATAATCTAAAAGATCATTCATTGTTTTTTCAAATGATATTTCAGGGGACCACCCTGTATGATCTGTAAATTTTCTAGTGTCTGGCACTTGTAGATCTGCGTCTATTGGACGCAAACGTTCTGGGTCAATTTCTATCTTTATACCCTTTACAGTAGATTGACCAATAAGATACTCTAGCATCTGGCGCACCGTACAAGTATAAGTACCACCAATATTGTAATACTCGCCGGCGGTGGGATTTATTGTCACTAACATATGATATGCGCGCACAGCGTCTCTCACATCTGACCATGTTCTTAGAGATTCCAGATTGCCAACTTTAATTACCGGTGGCAGTTGGCCAGCTTCAATCATGGCGATTTGTTTTGCAAATGTTGACTCAGCAAACACATCCCCACGCCGTGGACCGGTGTGCGTAAACATACGTGTAGTCATCACTTTCATATCATAAGCCTCTCCGTAAAAACGTCCAACCAAATCTGTACCCACCTTAGAAATAGCATAAGGAGATGCTGGATGAAAGGTGATATCTTCATGGATAGGCAAAAATTCCCTAGGCACGCGGCCGAACACTTCCGAAGAAGCACAAACGTGTATTACAGGTTCACAATCAGAAATCCTAATAGCCTCTAAAACCTTAGCTGTGCCAAGGATGTTGGTTTCCAATGTTTCCAAGGGTGCCTCAAAACTGGTTCTCGGATAACTTTGCGCAGCTAGATGAAAAACATAATCTGGTTTACAAGAGTTGAATGCTTTTATGAGAGACGCCATATCGTTGATGTCTCCATAAATGAGTTTCAAACGTGGGCCTTTGTTTATTAGCGGTGTAAGATGTTGAATGTTGTCTAGATCATCATTCCATCTTAAAAACCCACATATGTCCCAGTCGGTCTTGTCCAAGAGATAGTCGGCCAAATGTGAGCCGACCATACCTGTAAACCCTGTTATGAAAGCTGTTTTATTTGACATAATCTCCGCGCTCATCTCTCATGGATAAAATTGGATTATTGATCGGCCACCAAAAATTCCATTCGGGATCGTCCCATTTGATTGTAAATTGGCACCCGTCAACAAAATGTGTGTCTTGTTTATAATAATAAACCACATTATCTTCTAAAGCTAAAATAGAATTTCCAACCCCAGGAGGTAACAATAATTGGTGCTTCGTTTGTTTGCTTAATGTAAAAGATTGCCATTGTTTATATGTTGGTGAACCGGGCCTATTATCGGCAATAATTGCATACCCTCTCCCATTCAATACTGTAACAAGTTTTGTAGTACGATCGTCACCGTGAAAGCCGCGAAGAACGTGTTTGTGCGAAACTGAGATATCATCTTGAACAAAATCAATTTCCCCGCACACATCCTTGAATTTTTCTGAATCATATAATTCGATATAAGAACCACGATGATCCTCAAACCTGTCAGGAATTATTAATTTCACTCCATGTAATTTTGTGTCTGATACTTGCATTTTCAATCCTTCGTAAAGTAATTGTTTCTTTTCTTGTAAAGATCGCGATTCACCAAGAACCATTCTAATGTTTCACGGACACCTTCTTTGATATCTGTTTGACACTTAAAACCATGTGATTCGGCGCGCGTTGTATCCATCAAACGAAGAGCATCTCCTTTGGGTTTTGTTGTATCCCACTCAATCCCAACATCGAAATCATAACAATCTCTGATTGTCTCTGCGATTTCTTTAATAGAAACACCATCACCGCTACCCAAGTTTACCGGTTCTGTAACTCCGTTTTCAACCATATGAATCATTCCCTCGGCGCAGTCGCCGGCGTAAATAAAATCTCGAACCGGAGTGCCATCACCCCAGCATACCAGCGGTGACTCACCTGAAACTATTCTGTTTATTAAAGAAGGAATAACCATCGCATTTTCGGGATCGAAATTGTCCCACTTGCCATACACATTAGCCGGGCGCACAATGGAGATATTGTTTCGCCCATATTGAATTCTATATGCGTCGGCCTGTAGTTCTCCAATTCGCTTCGCCCAACCTGGATGTTTGTCGTTGTCGGACGGAAACGTCTTCCAAACATCATCTTCTTTAAAAACTTCTGCGGGATGGTAAACACCAACCGAGCTTGTATAAAGGTACCACTTTACGTTGGTGCGCATGGCTGCTTCCATCATAGCCGTGTTAAACATCAACATAGGGACCATAAAGCTAGCAGGACGCTCTCTTGACATCTTGGGGGACCCCTTGATGCCTATAAGATTAAAAACATAGTCTTGACCCTCACACGCCTTGATACAGTTATCCAAGACAGTGAGATCTAACTTTATGAATTTCACTTCCTCTGGCAGGCCATCAGGGCTGTCCAAAGAGACAACTGTTACTTCACAGTTTTTAGCCAGCAATTTATCGACAAGATAGCGTCCAATCATACCTGTACCGCCGGTAACCAGGATTTTTTTATTAGTTAAATCATTTATAATCATTTTTCATTCCACAATAAAATAAGACACCCTAGAGGCATAGGGAAATCTTTTGAGTGTGACGTTTTCAAGCCCAAAAACTTCCATTAACGCCAATGTTTCTCCAGGAGAATCTGGATCATTAAGTTCATCAAAAGCAACAACGCTGCCTTTTGTAAGTCGTGGCTTGATCGCCTTTAGACACTCCTTGGTAGGTTTATACAAATCAAAATCAAAATAGGCTAAGGATATAATTGTCTCTGGGTGTTCTTCTAAATATGAGTGGATCTCGTATGTAGTGTTCTGCTTGCAAAAAACAAACTTTTTGATATGTGATAATGGATTATCTTTTTCAATAGTGGACAATACGCGTGACAGATACTGATCATAGTTCTCCGTCAAACTCAGCATTCCCGGAATCATCATAGAAGAATCACCGTCTTTTTCATCAACAGAAGGAAAACCCTCAAAAGTATCAAAAGCTACGATCTTTCGGTGCCTGTTAAAAGGTTCATAAATTCCTCTTAAGGTAGCGAACAATGCCATATTTTGCCCCCACCGAGTACCAAACTCAAACACAACACCTTGTACGTCTACCGCCTTTTGATAAATGTGATTCATAAACAAAATACGAGACAAATTCTTTGAATTCAAAAAGAGACCCAAGTTAGACAACACTTGATCTTCTGGGATAGGACACTCTTTCAAAAGCTCGTATAATTCAGAACGAGAGTTTCTTTCTTTCTCATCATCATAAGTAATAATTGATTTTTTATCAGCCATATTAACTCCTTGTTTTCCATATTAAAGCTGGGATTGGCTTATCCCATCCGTATGCTATAACCCACGCCCAATATCGTAACCGTCCTTCTACTAAGTCGTAGTTCTTGCCACTGATAGTTTCGGGCAACTCTTTCAATCTTATTGGTTTAAGAAAATTTCCCCGTTTCATTTCTTCTGACAATTCCAAAGGAGATGGAGACATCCGCATCTTGTTCTCCAATGCCTCTTCGATGGTTTGATAAACTTTTCTACTGTAATCATTGGAAGGTCTAACCTCTTTGGTGTCAACCAAATCCCTTGGTGTTTTTAGATTTTCAGAAAGGTAATCTATATCTTCTGGCGACAGGTGAATGTCAGCGGCCGTAGCATTCTCTATTGCTCTAGAGGGCTTTGAGGTGTTCGGGATTACCATTACATTCGGATCCGCGATCAACCAACGTAACGCAATTTGGGCCGGAGAAGCATTGTATTTTTCAGCCAATTTATCCAAAATATTTCTCTGGTTTTTGCCGTTCACTAATTTGCCTTGCGCCAGTGGGCTATATGCTATCAACATTATAACATTTTCTTTACAAAAAGGTAAGACATTTTTTTCCAGCGATCTCTCAAAAAAATTATATTCTGACTGAATAGTCATCAAGGAATTAGATTGGAGAGCATTCATAGTGTTTTGAACTTCATGAAGTTGAAAATTGCTAACTCCTATATATCTAATTTTACCATCCAAAATCAATTGCTCAAGCGCGCGGGTGGTCTCCTCAACTGGAACAGTGGCGCTCGGCCAATGAATTTGACACAAATCTATTGTATCCACTTGCAAACGTACTAGACTATCTTCTACAGACTTTATAACACCATTGTACGTTGTGTCTTCTGGGGAAATCTTTGAAGCCAAAAACATATTATCTCGATCCAGATTTTTAAGAATTTCGCCCAATGCTTCTTCTGACGCACCATCTCCGTACACCGGAGCTGTATCAATAAAATTAACACCCCAATCAACTGCACTTTGGATTGATCTCTCCAAAGTGGAACAATCGCTATTTTCAGGTCTATGATAACCTGTGCCAAAACCGATAGCTGAAACTCTATCGGTTCCTATTGTTTTATAAATCATTGAAAACGTATGCCTCTATTTTTTTGCTGTGATGTCGGGACATCTTCCAGGCCCAAAACTTTTTTATTTCTGACATATAAAAATCATCTAGAATTCTATATGTGTCACCATTCTTAACAAGACGCAACGGAGAAAACTTGAAATCTTTATCCAGTCTTTGAGAAAGCAACAACGGGCTAGGAATTAGCTGATCGCGATTTAATATAGCGTCGTGAATATTCGAATATGATCGATCGTCTATCTCAATCAAATCAACATCAACCTCTGTTTTTGATACAGAGAGGGTTGCGGATAATATTTCCTGATCCGATTGTTCAAGTTTAATGTTTAGGGCGCTTATATTATCTTCCAAGTGTGATTCATTCATAGTTCGCACTAATGATACCATGTTTTTCTGATGAATCCAGGCTAGAAATAATTGCTGCAGCGAACAGTTGTATTTCTCACAAAGAGAAACAACTTCTTGATCCGTTTTGAGCACCCTTCCTTGTATCAAGGGGCTATAAGCTAAGAACAAACAATTATTATCCTCTACAAATGGAAGAATCTCTTCTTCCGCTCCTCTATCTATCAGATTATATTCGTTCTCTATAACAAAAAAATTGCCATTGTTTTGCTCATTAAACTGTTGAATCTCAACCGCAGTGGCATTACTCAAACCATATGCTCTTATTTTACCACTATTCTTGAATGTTTCAAGTGTTTTTAATAGATCATCAAAAGGAACGTTAGGATTAGGCCAGTGAGCCAAATAAAAATCCACATATTCGGTATTCAATCTCTTAAGGCTGTTCTCAAGCGATATTGTGAGTTTTTCTCTGGTAGAGTTCTTCGCGTTATATTTCGTACATATCATAATCTGGTTTCTATATCCATTCGAGAGGGCTTTCCCTAGCACCTCTTCAGAATAACCTCCTCCATATAGTTCGGCAGTATCGAAGAAATTGACGCCCATATCAATTGCTTTATGATAAAAAGCTATGCGGGATTTTTCTGTTTCTTTGCTGCTGTTTCTTTTATCGCCAGTCTTGTTGACCCCTAGCGCAATACAAGAAACACGTTCACCAATAGAAGGAACCGAGAGATACTTCATTTTAAATACTAACTTCCCAACCCTCAAGACCGTCGGTATCAAAGTTACTTCTTAACAAGCTTTTCTCTTTGTCTCCAAATTCCTCAAGTAGAAGATTTTTCAACCTATTTCGTACACCATTGATCTGATGTGCTAATTTCAGCAACTCGTCGTATCGTTCTTCATCTTCTTGCATCTTGTCTTTAAGATACCATATATGAACATTGATCTGTGACAATGCGACGATTATCCTCAAAAGCCGGGTGGTGAATATAACTTCCTTCTCTCCTATGATATGTTCCAAATCGTCCGAAAGATTCTGTATTTCCTTCGTAATACTTTTGTTATCATCGAATAACATCTCTTTTATTTGGTCTACTGCTAGCCTATCAATTAATTCTGCCGCAGGTAAGACAAACTTTCTATTATAAGTCATGTTGAAATCCTTTTAATTTTGCTAATTCTGGGTTTTTCCTGATCCACTCAACAGTCTCTCTGATGCCTTCTTCTAGAGAATAGATCCTTTTAAAATCTAAATATTCCTTGGCGCGGTCCATATTCATTATCCGAATTGGATCTCCCATTGGCTTGGAAACATCCCATGTAACTTCTGTCGGAGGAGATTGAAGCCTGGAAACAACATCTGCCACCTCCCTGATGGAGAACCCAACGCCAGATCCTAGATTTATCGGAACACATGGTGGGGCTTTCTCTAGGGCTTTCAACAACCAATGCGCGACTTCCTTTGAATATACAAAATCACGAATTGCTGTTCCATCTCCCCATACGTTCAGAGGGCTCTCGCCTGATAAAGCTCGTGAAATCAAAGATGGAATAACTTGTGCCGTTGCGGGATTAAAGTCATCAAATGGCCCATAAACATTACTTGGTCGTATAATTCTAACTGCATCCCAGCCGTGTTCTTTCAGGTATGTTTCTCCCTGTATTTCTCCAATGCGCTTTGCCAACCCCGGAATCCGGTCGTTCTGTTTTGGCATGCCATTCCAAGCATTATCCTCAAAGTGTTCAGGCGCTTGCGGATATATGCAAACACTGCTAACAAACATATAGCGACTAACTCCTGACTTAAAGGCCGCATCCATTAAGTTTGTTTGAAACCTTAACATTGGAACAAAATAGCTGGCAACTTTTGTCTCGCCGATGCCAACTGATCCCTTTATTCCCACTAGATTAAAAACATAGTCTTTATCTTTAGTTGCAGATAAACAGTTGCTAGTCTGAGTAAGATCCATTCTTTTAAACCTAACGTCCCTTCCTATGACCGACTTTGCATATTCTTCGGTATCGAGAGATACAACCGTTACGTCCGATCCTTTCTCTAGAAGCATCCTGACAAGGGGGATTCCAATAGTTCCTGTTCCGCCGGCTACTAATACTTTTTTACCTTTATACATTCTAAATCACTCCCATTCTCAAAATAGCGCTTTCTATATCATCTCTTCCTATTTTTAACTTTTTGTGTATCTTCTCCCTATCATTGAACTCAAAGTGAAAATCATCCTGAAGGCTGACTATTTTAAATTTATTTGTATGATTATTCTCTTTTAATATACACCCTATTTTTTCTCCGATTCCGCCGGATTTGATATTTTCCTCAACTACTATGATATTTTTGCCTTTAGCGTACTCAACTATAGAGCGCTCTTCAAGCGGTTTTACACGTATTATGTCCAATAAAGAAACGTTTTTACCAGAATCTTTCAATCCATTTACAACATCTAGACACACATGGGTCATAAAACCTGTAGATATGACCCCTATTTTATCAGAACTATTGCTTAAAATATTACATTTATTAGAAATATTTTCCTCATCACTATAAACGCTATCCACGCGACCTTTCTCAATTCTAATATATTTTGGGCCTTTTTCTTCATATGATGATTTTGCAACTTCCTTTGTGCTTTCCGCATCAGAAACATTGTAAATATTTAATTTTGGAATACAGGACATGGCTGATAAATCTTGCAGCCCTTGGTGGGTTGGCCCATCAGTAGAGTAAGTAAACCCTGCTCCAACTCCCACAATGTTCACATCTAGGCCCATTGCACATATGTCGATATTTACTTGTTCTAAAACTCTTAATGAAACAAAATTATTAATCGCATAAACATAAACTTTTTTTCCACATTTAGCCAATCCAGCTGCTACGCTTATCATTGCTTGTTCGGCGATTCCGACGTTTAAATATTGACTTGGAAAGTCTTTTTCTATTTTTTTTAACCCAAATGCGCCATGGTCCGCGGTCAATATCATTACGTTTTTATCCTGTGAGATATAATGATATAATTGATTAAAGAATGCATCGCGCATATCAACAACATTGTTCATCTTACATCAACTCTTTTAGTGCTTTCGAGAGCGTGTCATCACCAATTGCGCCGTGGTGCCAACTGCTTTTGTTTTCCATAAAACTAACACCTTTACCTTTGATGGTGTTGGCTATCAATACGGTAGGTTTTGTGAGATGACGGGTATTTAAAGCTGTAATTGTCTCATTTAGATTGTGACCATCTACAACTATAACGTTCCAACCGAATGCTTCAAATCTCTTATCGAGAGGCTCAAGAGGATGAATCGCTTCCGTATCTCCGTGAATACACAATCTATTACGATCAACAATTGCTATCAAATTAGTTAGCTTCAAGTGGGAGGCTAAACTAACAGCTTCCCATATAGACCCTTCCCCACACTCGCCGTCACCTAATACGACATATGTTGAAAAGTCAAGGCCATCCATCATAGCGGCCAAGGAAAACCCAACAGCAACGGCCAAACCATGTCCCAAAGAGCCGGATATAAATTCTATACCCGGAATATTGGTATCAGGATGTTCCCCAAGAATTCCGCCGCGGTTCATTGCGAACAATTCTTCTTCATCAAAGAATCCAAGGTCGTTTAATATAACATACTGCGCTATACAAGCGTGACCTTTACTGAGTAAAAACCGATTACGACCAGGACTGTTGATGTTTCCCTTAGAGATGTTTAAAATATTACCATAATATAGAGCACATAGAATGTCAATACACGAAAAAGCACCGCCCACATGTCCCTTACCTACACGGTTTATGACTCTCAGGGTTGTCTTGCGGTGTTCATTTGCTTTTTGTTCTATTTGCTCTATGGTCAAATTCATTGGTTATAATACTCACCGTACTCAATCAACAAAGTAGACTTACTGTCTTCTCTTGTAAGAGCGCGCTCATATGCCACCTGAATGTCGTCTTTCTTTTCTAACAACACTACTTCTACATTATCCAATAGGTGTCTGAATGCCTCTGTGTGGTCTTGGGTATGCTGTACTCCACCATTGAGTGGTACTTTAGCACCAATCGATGTACGTACAATAACGCGCGGCTTATAAGTCCCTCTCGTCATTTCTTCCATCTTATCGAGATGATTAACTAACTGATTAACCGCCAACAGCAAAAAATCAAAACGCGGATAACATGTTACTGGGACAAAACCTTCCATCGCTAAACCGATAGAGAGACCCATTTGTGTTTCTTCAAAAACTGGCGTTTCAATTTTTCGATCATCGGGGATAGTCTTAAGTGTGTTATAAATGGAATTACCACTATACTTGACTGATTGTCCAATAAATATAGTCCTTGGATCTTCAGCCAAATATTCCATAGACTTAATGAGGTGATCTATATATTTCATTTTTTAACTCCTTAAAACAAAATCCACTGACCGGTACCATGATGAGGATACCCTCGTTCATAAAAATAATAAAATACATCATCATGAATAGGGCTTTTAATACCATTCCACGTCTCACTAGTGGGAGTGTTGGTACTCATATCATTATCTTCTATGACAAATTCCAACGGCAAATTGTGACGACGAGAATATTTATAAGCTTCATAAAAGACGCCGGTCTCCGCAGTCATATCTCCGACAAAAACCCACACCTTTCTATTTGTACCTTTGAGTTTCTGGGCCATTGCGGCGCCGAGTGCAATCGGTATAACGCCGCCAACTATGGAAGAGGTGTAGACTTTCGGAATATCACAATAAACACTCATGCTCTTTCCTGCTGTTATAAGCTCATACAGGTGTTCTTCCGGTACCCCATGTAAAAGAGAATGATAATGGTTGCGCCAGGATGAAAATACCCAATCTTCAGGGTGTATGTATTTGAAAATTTCTATTAACTGTTTTTCGTTTCCCTTTGACATATGAACGGGACCACTAATGGTAGCTTTTTCATATTCTTCTTTGACACGCAACTCGAAATTAATAAGATCTTGCTCTGTTAGGGAAACTTCTCGTATTTCCTTGTTCTTAAATTTCTCTGGAATGTATAGATTCATCTGTCTTCCTTTATGTGTTCTTTATACCATTCAATGGTCTTTCTTATTCCTTCATCAATTGATATTTGATATTTCCACCCCAACTCCTCAAAAGCCTTGTCAGATATAAGAGCTAATTTAGTGTTAATGCTTGGTTTTGTTAAATCGTGTTCTATTGTAAGGTTTTTACCAGAAATGTGTACTATCTTTTCAACAATACTTTTAACTGAAATTGATTCGCCATATCCAACGTTGTAAAGCTCGTAACTATTTTGCTGGCGTGTGATGGCCTTATGGATAAAGTCTACAACATCATCCACATATAACAGATCGCGCTCCGTAGAGCCGTCGCCCCATACAACAATTTCGTCACCATCTTCCGCTTCCATAACCTTGGTTATTGTAGCTCCAAACATATGTGATTTTTCAAGGTCATATTTATCATAAGGACCATAAGTGTTACTGTGTCTGATTACTGTATGCTTGGTTCTGCCGAGACCTGCGAAAAACTCGCACATCTTTTCGACGTAAACCTTTGTCCAACCAACACCGAAATAATTTCGAAAGATCCCCTCATCCATGAAGAAGTCCTTTTCGGTTACTGGAGACCGGTCAGGATTATACATAACCCCGCAGCTTAAAAACAGAAAGTGTTCAACTCCATAATCAAAACATGCTTGTAGTATAAGCGAATTCATTAATGCATTATCTGTCACATGGAGATATGGTCTTTCCAAAATATCTTTTGACCCAGAGGTGTTGGCGGCGGCTTGAATCACAATATCAAAATTATGATTTTCAAACAATTCATTCACACCAGTTCGAGTTGTAAGATCTATTTTATGAAAACGATCCGTTGGCCAATTGGGTAAAGTCCTTTTTAGGGCGGCGACGTGGACCTCATATTGTTCTAAACCTTCAAAGTAGTTTACTATGTTTCTACCCATAAACCCGGTGCCGCCGCACACCAAGACGCTCTTCTTATTCATCTTTACTCCAGCTGATTTCCCAATCTTTAAAATCTGCGGCCAAACAATCGATCTTGTAATCTTTTCTGCCGCCGGCTAATTCTTGAATTCTGTTTTTTGCTGTGTTCCGGATACCGTTTAGACCGTGTGTCAGCTCTAGATTGTTGCCATCTTTAATGCCTTTGCGATAGTTTGATTCATTATGCCAGATATGAAGATTCATTTGTGATAAAACCACTATTGCCCTTATTGTCTCTGCATCTAATATAACATCTTTCTCTGATAAGAGCAAGTTAATATCGTAAATAATATCGGAAATTTCTTTAGAATATTCTTTTTTGTGATCGGTAATGAATACTTCTTTTAGTTGCGCAATCGACAGTCTATCAATCAACTCTGATAATGTTGGTAAATACTTTCTTGACATAGGTAGCTGCTCCTGCTTTTTAACTTTCTTATTGCTTGGACTGTATGAAGCTTCTCAGCTTATTTATTTCTATCTCTTTCATTTTTTGCCCCTCTGTCCCATGATATGGGTGTTCTGTTCTGGGTAAAGCTTCTTGAGTTTTTCTTTCTTTTAAGTGCTCGAAGTAAGTTTCATCGGCCTGCATCTGTCCAAATTCAACGTGCATATGTTTGATTCTAATCGATTCTTGGAAAAGAAGGCGACTGCTGGGGTTAGGCAGTGATTTGATAACATCGGATAGCCAATAGTCTCCCCAGTCTCCGTTAAATATTGGGGCCAATATATACCCAGCTACTGTTCTCCAATTCTTGTGCATAAATGGAAAACCTGTTTCCCGATTGGCTCCGCCGGCGGTTTGAACCAGTATTATTTTATCTGGATGATTGTCGAATATTTCTGCAACTTTAAGATCCCACCCTTCTGTTTCGTAAGCAGCGTCATCAGACATTAGGCTAAATATTTCTCCCTTGGCGGGAACAGAACATTGGTTCATAAGATCGGAAAATACATACTTCTTACGGGGCCACACTGTATACTCAATGTTTTTTTCGGGATACTGCTCTCTTAGAGATTTGGCCATTTCTATCGACTCCGTGTCGTCATCGTCGATACCGAAAATTACCTCAACCTTGTCTGGTTCTGAACATGTGTTAAAGCAACTCTCCACCACTCTTGTCATTAGTTGTGATCTTTTTCTAGTTGGACATAAGACACTTATTTTGATATTATTCATTTGCTACAAATACCTTTCCTTTCACTTATTAACATAACACATTTAAGGAGACTTGTCAATCTTTCTTCTGCAGAAAATCTCTTACATCATCAATTATCTGATCCTCGTTCGTCCTCTTAAACCTCTTCGCAATTTCGTAATTATTCCTAACTGAATCGAGTCTGTCGTAATAATCTTTTTCTGTCAAGCTAGACAATATTTCATCCAACTGATCGACCGTTTCAAAACATATGATACCGTTCTTATCAAAAAAATCTCCGATATTTGGACACCCCCTAAAAATAGGGATCGTGCCAAGCGCAAAACAATCAACTATGCCATCGGTAAAAAAGTTATCTTGCGTTGTGTTATGGATTGTTATCGAAAAATAATAATCTTTTAAAGCATCAGTCTTATTTTCAAATTGATTATTAAAGGCGGCGCCATATAAATCAAAACCATACTTTGAATGTAGTTCTTTGGCAACGGTGAATCTAAACCTATGCCCTTCCATCATTTTTTTGTTGGCCGCTATTAGCGATACCATTTTGTTTTTTTTATGGATTCCCCAATCTTTATGTGCAACCCGGCATTCTGCTTGCTGTATGTGTATGCAGTTTGAATATTTTTCTATTAGTTCCTTATCGTGTGTTATAACCAAATCAAACTCATCTACATGCCTATTAACAGCCCTATAGGGATTAGGCTTTAATTCTTTTGGTTCCAAGAGCCATGCAACTTTATATTTGCTTTTAACTGACTTAACAAGCCCTATGTTTGAAATATAGTCATCTACAAAAAAAGTTATTCCATCATAATCCATATTATTCTGAACAAACTCTATCTTTTGGGGTCGGCCCCACATTTTAACACCCGTGGCAGTTATGTATCCCCATAATTCTTTTGTATGTGAGAACGTGTTATCAAACAAATTCACAACGATTTTATCTGACTTATATATGGGTCCATATTCTCTCCAATTGGTCGCTGATGCTTCGTGTCTTGGCATCATAGAGGGATGGAAGTCATATCCGCCCAACTCTTGAAAACTCGGTACAGGGCCGTTCCATTGACCCCATTGCAACTTATCTTCTTGACATAGGCCCACGTTCACCATCTCTTTGATAGTCTTAACATCAAGCCCTAAGACATTTAGTTTACCTTCGTGATATCGAGAAACAGCCCCTTTGTGAATCCATTTGGTTGCATAGTTCACAAAAGAGGGGTCTGCGGCGGCAATAATCTTATCAGGGAAATGGGCAGATAACTGAGTTCCGTTTACCTCAAATTGCCAAGGGGTCCAGTTGTTGTTTAAAAATGATAGCAAAAAATCTTTACGCCAGATAGCAGGCTGAGTTGAGATTCTATATGGCGCCTGCGGCGGCAGCTTAAGAATTGTATAATCTTTGTTCTTTTCTATGACTTTATAAGAGTTATTTTTACGACACGGATTATGACGATCAAAAATATTAACAAACGAATCCCAAGTTATATCACAACGTCCAATTGTCTTGTCTTTAAGCATATGATTAAACAAATTAGAAAGGATCTCTATATCCGGTTCAGCGATAGCAAAAAAATCCTCTAATGAAAAAATCAAATATTCATCCTCAATAGTCATCAAATAGTCATGAATATATCTCGTCCACATACTGGCGCCACCTTCTTGCGAGGGCGCCATCGATATAAATTGAAAATTCTCCGGTAGTTCGAAATCTGGATTCTTAAAACCCATGATAACAACTTTTTGGTTTGATGGCCAAAATTTATTGAACAAATAAGCGTAAATTTTAAGAACCCACAAATTGCTATCACAGATTGGGATATAAATAGCAGGAATTTTTAAATCGTTAGACAAGATTAGTTCCTTTTTTGAGCCAAGATTTTTTGATCAAAGAAATAGAGATAATCAATTTCAGTTCCCAAATAGCACTTGATAGCATCCGTTGGATTTTCTACGATTGGCTCTCGATCATTGAAGCTCGTATTTAATAAAATTGGTACTCCCGTCTTTTCCTTCCAACCTGTCAACAAACTGTGAAACCAGGGGTTGTCTTTTTCTGTAACAGTTTGTAGTCTTCCACTTCCATCACAATGCACAACTGCCGGAACACGATCACACACCTCTGGTTTGAATTTTATAACGAATCCCATGTATGGACTTTCGATATCCCTTACGAACCAATCTTTCACATCTTCGCGCAAGATAGCTGGAGCAAACGGTCGATACCATTGGCGATGTTTAACTTTCTCATTTATCAGATCCTTCATATTAGGAGAACGAGGATCGGCCAAGATGCTTCTATTTCCCAAAGCTCTGCGTCCAGATTCCGACCGTCCGCCAAAAACAGATATGATTTTCTGCTTATCCAACAGATCTATGACTTGTGAATCATCCGAGGCTGTATACGTCAATTGATCATCAAATTTACTCAATGCTTGTTCGACATCATTGGCGTCATAGAGTTCTCCCAAATAAGGAGACGCATTTCGATCCCACTCGACACGAGGATTGTCTAGAACCTGGTGCCATACCCACTGTGCGGATCCTATGGCCAATCCAGCATCATATGGGACCGGACACATATAAATGTCGTCAAATCGATTCTCGAACCAATCAAACATCTTTCCTGACATAACAGAATTCAATACAACCCCACCTGATAGGCAGAGATTTTTAGAAGGGAACTTATCGGCATAATGTTCAACAATTCTCTTAGTCAAAACTTCGGTTACTTTTTGTAGGGCTGCAGCAATATTAAAACGCTCTTCTTCGGATGTGGCGGCAATCGCCTTCAAACGTTGAAAATCAAAACGATTATCCAACAAACCCTTAAAACCCATAAAATAGTCGTAATATTTTTCGGGATCCCCCATAACAGCCATAGCCATTACAGAGCCGGCTTGATTACCTTTGGGGTGACCAGCGGACAAACCAAAAATATGTTCGGTGCATAAAGTCCACATTACGCCTATGTTAATGTTTTCTATTGGAATAATAGCGATTGGCTTAATCTTGTTGCCTTCGCCTCGCCAAACAGTAAAGGTTGTGATTACAACATTTCTGTTTTTATCGTAGTCTCTCCCGCCGCCATCAATAGTGATGATCAGTGCCTCATTAAAATTGCTAGAAAAGAACGCGTTCGCAGCATGAGATTCGTGATGACCGGGCTCATAAAATTTACCACCAGATGTAGCCAGGATATCTTGCATTTTTGTAAATGTTTGTGGATACCTTTCTCTAATTCCGCCGTTCCAGGTATCAACACAGTGTGTGAAATGCGCTATATCTGACGTGTCTCCATACACATCAAACAAAAACTCCAATGAATCACCGAGAGGTTCTTTTACTCTCAAGTATCTTTCTAATTCAGCATGTATAACAGGGATACCATCCTCTAATACCGCAAACGAACAGTCATGTCCAGAACAAAGGCCGGCAATTTTCATTTTAAATCAACTCCATAATTTCTTCAATTGTAAATTTTTCTACTTCATTTGAAGAAGGGCCTTGTTCTAATATTTTTTCATGCATATTTTCGCCGGGCTGAAGGCCAATGTGTTTTACATTTAAGGTTTTACCTTTTGGTAAGTATTTTCTTGCCATGGCCTGTAGTAAGTCGCCTACTTCCATAGCCTTCATTTCAGGCACCCACGGGGCGCAATCTTCCGCTTCTTCAAGACATGAAAAAATTAAATCCACAGCTTGATTTCGGGTCCAGAAAAATCTTGTTGCTTTGGCATCTGTTATAATGACCTGCTTCCCCTCCAACAGTAGATCTTTCCACTTACAGAGAACTGAACCAGTTGAATATAGAACATTACCATAACGAACAATTCTATACTTAGTATCAGGATTCAGTCGCTCATGTTGCGAAAACGATCGCTCCATTAGTAACTTTGTGGCGCCATAAACGCCGCTAACTTGTGCTGCTTTGTCAGTACTGATACCGATTACAAAATCAAATTTTTGTTGTAACGATTCCCCAAGAATGTGTAAACTACCCATAACATTTGTTTTAATACACTCGCGGGAATAAGTCTCTGCCAAGCCAACGTGCTTGGAGGCTGCAAGATGAAAAACAGCATCTACGCCTGCCATAGCTTGTTTGACTTCAAACCAGTCAGACACATCACCAGTGAATATCTCAATGCTAGGGTGTTTTTGTTTGAGAACGATTAATTTCCCTTCGTTGCGACTAAAAGCCCGAACTCTGCCACCAAACTCTAAAATTCTCTCGGTGAGGTGTTCACCAAGAAAACCAGTAGCTCCTGTAACCAAGTAAAGTTTATCTTTTTCAATAACCATTATAATCCCTTTAAGCAATCATATTTTTTTAATGAGCGAATATGTTGTTCGCATTTAAGTTGTAATTCTCTTTTATCTTTGTGTTCGTTTAACTCGTTCAAATCGTTCCAAATATACATAATATTTTTAACATACTTTGCTTTATGCCCGCAAAGCTCTAAAAGCGGAAACATTAATGCCAAGTCGCCGGCGGCTTTTAAGAAATCTTCATTTTCATCAAGCAAATCCTTAACATCAATGTGGTCTAACAAGAATCTTTTATAAGTTCGCAAATGAGAAGTACACCATTCATATTCTCTGTACAAGTTGTTTGTTATGACATGTTCTGGTGGTGGTCGTGAAAATTTACCTCTCTGTTTGGTAGATAGATTAATGTAACTACCGTAAGTCATCCAGCATTCATTTTCATTATAAAACTCATTCAAAGTGGATAAGCACTTTCCACCTGCCAAGAAATCATCACCATCTAGAATCACAATTATATCTTCATTATTGATATGGGTTATATCATTAAACACGGCAGTATATGCATTACCAAGGGGTCCGATGTTTATAGGGTTCTTATGTAAGTGGAAACGCGAGTCGGAGGCGATCTGCTTTTTAACAATTTGAGAAGAATTGTCTGTGGAATTATCATCCATAATAATACATTCGTAATTCGTGTAATCCTGCAACATCAAACTCTTGATGGATTTAGTGATCCATTTTTCAGCATTATAAAACGGCATTACGACAATAAACTTGTTATCCATTTATAAAGCCCACTATGCGGTCTGCAATCTGTTTTCGTTTCTCTATCATTATATCAATTAATTCATCACCTTTAAGAGAAAACCATGTCTCATAAGTTGCGCCTACATTTTTATTAGTTATAACTGACATATTCATCATTCTAGATTCAACACATATTCTTGACAGTGTTTCAGGAGTTTGTGGGAAAAAGACCAACCTCTTCCTATTGCTTAACAAATCTAAAAACTGTTTGTAGGGGCCGGATTTAACAAGATTGTAAGATATATTTTTGACATCACAATAATTTATTGCATCTTTGGTGTTTTTATGCCAGTTATCAGATAACATTATAGAGGCGCCCTCATCTTTGGTTTTTGCGGCACACTTTCTTAAAAACTCTAAGGCATCCACCGACCATAAGTTGCCCGACAAATTCACCACATTATCAATACCTAAATTCTTGGTTATAATCTCTTTGTGAAACAATGATTGGCACAAAATAGCTTGGGCATTCTGATATAAATCGAAATTAACTATTTCCTCTTTTGGAGCCAAATAATTTTCAAAAAATGCAGGATTACGAGACTTCAAATATTTGTGATCATGTTCATAAATCAAATATCTTAAATTTTTTATAATATAATCTAAACAGGGCTTCGGAATAAGTAAAAAGTTTGATACTATAAAGAAACTGTCTCTGTTTTCTTTTAAGAATGTTATTGTTACTTCGTTGCTTGGTTTTTTAGTTACCGAATAATCTTTATTATATAAGATCTCGCACATTTCATGATCATTAAGTTCGCCGCCGCCGATATAATGAGGATACATCGAATCAGCAATATATACGACCTTATTCATATTCCTCTGCGTCTAGATTAGATAGCCATTCTTCCATCTCTTCTTCGTCATCAAAAGTTAAGTTCATTGCATTAACAAACGTTTCATACATTTTGGTGTCATTAAATCTTTCTAGTAAATTATTCTCAAAGCGTTTAACATCGTTTGTAATGTCTTCATAACATTGCCGCATTTGTTCTTTGGCAGAAGACTCTCGCGAATAGGCCCACATCGAGTCTTTCATTATTACACCATCCCAAACAACCGCGTCTTGAACCGGCTGCAGGTCATAAGCAACGTTGTAGAATTGCTCCTTTCCTTCCTCATCTACTAAGAAATCTAAGTGGCCAGACCAACCTGTTGCAACAACAGGCAAATTACTATAGGCTGCTTCATAAATTGGCAACCCAAACCCTTCGCCGTGCGGCAAAGCGACCAGGGCTCGAATCTTTGGATGATGATAGATTGCGTGTACTTCCTCATCAGTCATATCTCCGTGGAGCAAATAAATCTTACACTTTCTATCAGGATAATTAGCTAAAAAACCTTTCATATCAAGAAATAACTTTTCTCGATCCATAAAACAATTTTTAGCCAAATTAGATTTTACAACGAAGCCTACTTCGTCATCGTGAAATTCTTCCACAAACCATTTCAAAGTATCGGGTAGATTTTTTCGTGGGCTAAATTGAGCCACGGCGGCGAAATTAATATCATATTCTAGATCCAAATCTAGTGCCGGTAAGTTTTCATATGTCTTAACTGGATAATTTACATATTCAATCGGAGTGTTAAGTTTCAAAATCATCTCTTGATTAAGCGCTTCGTTTTGTGCAATGTATTCGGTGTTTTTAAATACTTGTTTTGAATGACTAGAAATAGTAATAATACTGTCTATCTCGTTAGCTTTAACAATCCACTGCGGTGCGACCTTCGTTGTTTCAATGCCGGCTGTATATCCAATGTTGATCGGAGCAAGATGTTCCCACTCATTCGGAATGGTTACCTGCAAAGATACATCAAAAAGGCCCCCTTGTTGAACATACGCGATTGTCTTCTCAATGACAGCATCTATCCACTTTCTTTCTTCATTTACTACAGTCATCCATGAAGTTTGACCCCACTGTAATGGTTGGATATAAATATCAAAAAGATCCTCTCGCGAACGTAATGAACGCAAAGCAAAACGTGATTGTTCACCATAGCCCGATCTAGTGAGGAGAGGTGCTTTGAGTAATATTTTCTTTTTCATTATGCCACCTCCATCAAGTGCCATTGTTTATAACCTTTTCTGGTTTCCCAGGAGCCCTTCTGTTCAGTGAACTCATCCATTGTCTTTATCCATTCCTTTTCATAATTTTCAAAATTATAGTTATTCTTTACATGCTCTTGACCTTGTATTGACATGTTAGTATATGCCTTTTTAGATGTCTTAAGAGCCTTTGTCATATACTTCTCAAAATCGGCTTGTGAAATGCGATCTTCATAAATATAAGGAACCTGAAGAGAACCAATCACAGTTTTAGAAGTCGGCTCAATTCCAAAACCAAACCAGTTAGTTCCGTCTGTGACTTGTTCTTGAAGGCCGCCAGTCATATTGACAATAATCGGGGTACCACAAGAGAGAGATTCAAGCGTTGCAAGACCAAAACCTTCAGCATCAGAAATATTAATAGTCCAGTCGGCAACATTATACATCCGCGCAAGATCCTCTGGTGGTATTTTATTTTCCGATATGAGTACTTGCCCGTTGCCGACTCCCAAGTGTTCAATAAGATGCGGCAAATCTTGACCATGTGGATCACGGGAGTCCGTATGCATCAACAATGTTGCCTTATCGTGCCCAACTTTATCCAGCCATTCCTTAAACCACCAAATCAAAGTACCCGACTGCTTACGGCGCGCGTTGCGGTTATTCCAAAAGAAAATCTTCTTATCATTATTCTTAAATTCCGGCGCACTCATACCGACGATATCATCTCTAAGAGCTTGCGTCTTCGACAGCTCTTCGGGATCCTTAATCTGCTTAAAAATGGAGCTGTTCACAGCATGCGGCAAATAACACCGATCCACTTCGGGAGCACTGATCCCAACGATCTGCTCTGTCACCTTGGAGATACAAACAACCTTATCGGTAGATCGATAGTATCGGCTATTGAACATTGGCGCCGGGAAGTTGTCCCAAACATGATAATAAATCATAGGCACATTCGCCCGTACTTCGTTTTCAATCTCCCAGAGCCACGTATAGAACCGCGGGTCCGTCATAAACCAAAGTGCATCTGGTTTTTCTTTTTGAAGAACCGAACGAACGATTTCGTGGCTTCCATATCCATCCACTGGATAAATCACCCAATCCGCTCCCCATGGTTCTACTTTTTGGGGGCGATAATCGTTGTGCTTCATAGCGCCACCTAAACAAACAAAACTATATCTTCTAGTTTTTAGAAGAGCTTCAATCATATACTTTGTTTGTGTGCCGACACCCGAAGGGGAGAGTGGGTGATCAGACAACACCAAAATTTTCTTTTTTGTCATTTATTCCTCATTTAAACAAACTGTATTTAATATTAATCGCGTAACCGTATAAGGGTCACAATTCGAGTTGGGGCGCCTATCTTCTAAATAACCACCCCCGTCTTTGGCGCATTGCCACGGAATTCGAATGGAGGCGCCGCGATCAGATAGCCCCCACTTAAACTCCTTATAAGAACATGTTTCATGGTCACCGGTCAACCTGGATTCAATACCATGACCGTAGTTTTTAATATGTAATTCTGTTTCAGTACCCAGCGCGGTGGCGGCATTCTCAATCGCTGCGTAGGATTCTCTCATTCCCTTGGTTGAGAAGTTGGTATGACATCCAGCACCATTCCAATCACCCTTTGCTGGCTTAGGATCAAGAGAAACAACAACGCCGTGTTTTTCCGCTACACGATGAAGCATCCAGCGTGCGACCCATAGTTGATCTGAAACACTAGTTGCATCGACACCAGGACCTCCAATTTGGAATTCCCATTGCCCAGGACATACTTCAGCATTAATACCTGTAATATTAAGGTCTGCGGATAGACAGGCGCGGAGATGTTCTTCGGCGATTTTGCGACCAAACGCATTGTTGGCACCTACTGAACAATAATATTGACCTTGCGCTGTCGGATATCCTCCGTCAGGAAAACCCAGAGGTTGATGATTCCACATTAGAGTATATTCTTGCTCTAATCCGAACCACCCTTCTTGGTTAAGATAACGATTGGCTGTCAACTCACACTGGTGTCTAGTATTGGTGGTGTGAGGAGTTAAATCAGTATTAAGTACTTCACACATTACTAACACACCACCAGGATAACGAAAAGGATCACGACACACAAACACCGGCCGAAGCACACAATCGGAAGTCTCGCCGGGAGCTTGATTGGTACTAGAGCCATCAAATCCCCAAACAGGGGGATCGGTGGTGGATGCTAGCACTCTGGTCTTGCTGCGAAGTTGTGGTGTCGGACTTGTTCCGTCAACCCAAATATATTCCGCTAATTTCATTTATTCCTCAAGGACAATGTTCTGTATTATAAAATTTGCACCCGTAGCCGCCGGTGCAAGATAAGCGATTCTTAATATAACGTTGATTCTTAATATTGTATAGAGCTTTTGTCATTAATTTTAAAGCGTTTTGTGTTTTTCTTGGCCCACTCGTTACCCTAAAAAACTCTACACGATTTTTCTTCGCTGTTCTCTTAAGTAGTGCGAAGTGAGTCTCAACGTCCTTAGAATTTACATTCATTTTTTGCGCGAAGAAGTGTTTGTATAGGGTTAATTGATAAGTAACGAGCGCATCTGCGCGCTTTCTAGCATCCCAACCCCACGAACAAGTTTTCCAATCAAAAATATGAACTTTTCCATCGGGAGTAGCAATAATAGCGTCAATAAACCCCTTAAATTTATAACCTTCTTCGCCTTCAATCGGTTCCATTAGCGGCATTTCCACCGCAAGAACCTCATACTCATCGAAATAATCATCTAAAGCATCTTGAATCTCTGGCATAATCTGCTTGCCTTGTTCTCTCATATCGGTAACAAGACGGTCATCGACTTCTACGTCGTCGTCCAGGGCTTCCAAACAGCCTTCAAACTCTTTAATGAAATAA
>Ga0098061_1000293_pt1 | contig 23143 bp, 28 predicted proteins | sample 22_taG_FD_92579 | JGI IMG/M metagenome (GOLD analysis project Ga0098061, IMG submission 92579) | Marine viral communities from the Subarctic Pacific Ocean - 22_ETSP_OMZ_AT15343 metaG | ecosystem: Environmental > Aquatic > Marine > Oceanic | place: Subarctic Pacific Ocean | collected 2015-01-20
TGGCGTTCTTCCCACTCCAATGCTTCTTTGGCAGCACCTTCATAGTCAGGTTTGTCAGTGAACGGGGCCACTATTCTACCCGACTAAAGCCTTTCCGCTTCGGCCCCTCTTTCTTAGTTTCGGGGAATTCTCTTTCAACCTCCCTGATGTCTTTCTCCAGATTTTCTCTGTACCTGTCTTCTTTGTGGCCAAGCCCAACCCCCTCCAACTCCGTATGCCCTTCTTCCAGCCTCCCACCTCTTCCGAGGCTGGGGCTTGGCGTACTTTTTAGCTCATTGTAAAACGCCACCGCCTCCCGTTGCTTTGCCTTGTCAGTAAATTGTAGCTGACCTTGGCCAATTAGCTCAAAGGTTTTCCGAAGTTCCCAAGTGTCTAATCCTTCTTCGTGGGCAGAACCCAAAGACCCCATAATACGCCCAAAACGGGCATCATTCTTCTCAATCCCGCCCATACGTTCATCAATCATCTTTTCACGGGTTTCGATGGCCTGTTCGGGTGTCTCCCCGCCAACTGCGCTGCTGACAACCGTAAACTCATCCCCATACTCACCTTTGTGTTTTCCATATTTAGCGCTCGGACCTGACCGAATGGGCCGTACTTCTGGAAGTGCGGCCTCTTGCTCAGGAGTGAGGTCTTCGTAGTCTTTCGGAAGCTCTTTCACTCTTTCGTTTGTGAGGGCCGCTCGGGCAGCGCCTTTGTAGTCGGGTTTGTCAGTGTAGGGCATTTAAGTCTCCATCAGCCAGTAAGGGCTTCGACATCCAATATATCAAGTTCAGGGGTCTTCTCTGCTTTTGTATCAACGATTTGCTTCGCGGGCTCTCCACTCATCTGAACAAGCTGTCCGATGATGTTCACGCTGGAATCACCGCCAGTGATGCTCTCCATTTGGATGAGAGAGTAGACCAGTTCTGCCCACTGACGCATTTCACGGGCCATGGAAACGGTAACTTCCTTCCGTGCAATGGCTCCCATCATCTCTGCACCGAAGTCTTTTAGATCATTCGAAGTGCGGAGTTCGCCTTTGCGGGCCATCTCAAGGATGACTTCTGGAGTCAGATCAATGTCTTCCATGTTCCCAGTATAACTAAACGTGAGTCATCTTCAGCCAGTCAGGATGCTGGCTTGGGTATTTGGAGAGAATCTTCCGGGCACCCAAGACCCGTTCTCCCCCTATCGCGTTCTCCTTGAGCCAAGCCAGTTTCGCCTCCAGAGTACCCCAAACCACACCATCTTTATATAGGGGGCGTGAAATTGGTGCTGTTCTGACCCCACTCTTAAGCTGCCCCGTAACATACGGATGCTCTAAGAATCGTTTCAATGCTTTTTTGTCTCCGTTATTGGTCCCGCTATTTACATCTTTCCCTCTCCGCTCCATCTTTCGCCCTTCCATTAGTGCGAGAGCTACACGAGAGATGTGGCGCGATGTACAAGCTGGGATAGGGTTTGTACCCAACGCCCAAAATGCGAACCTCTTTTTTGTCATCGCGTGTTGGATGAACTGGGACATCAGGCGTTCTAAGCCGTTTGGTATCAGAGAGCGGCTCCTTTGGCCCAAGGTGTTGATGATCGCTTCTTCGTGGAGTCCAGCAAGCCACCAATAAAGTACCGACTGCGGAAGACCGTTCCCTGGAGCGCCTTTCGCCAGTTGCCAGAAACCCGGTTGGGGCTCGATGAGCATGGCACATGCGGTTTCATATGGACTCGGGGGCTCCTTCAGGCCCCACGCACTCCGTACTTGGGTGGGCCACTTCTTTGGGGCGACCAGGAATCCGTCGTGGAACATTCCGTGGCATAGATTCCTGTCTTCCCAGACCATCCACCGAACCACTTCTAATGCTTTCCGAAAGGCCCGGTTGGAGCACATTGTCCATCTACGCTCCCTCTCTATATGCGGTGTGTAGTACCCGTTGGCCAAAGCCAGGTGGTAAAACGTCGGTCTGAGTTTCTCGATCTTCGGAAGCTGCTTCGAGCACTTCAGGAGCGGCATCCAGGGTCCTTGCATTAGTACATATTAGCCCCTGAGAAGGCCCCGCGCCCCCTTATGCCCAGAAATGAGAGTGCATGGGCAAAAATGGTGTAGTTGTGAGAGCGGAGTCCCACACAAGGAAAAACGCCGTTGGGGAGGGAAAGTGCCTTTGGTGGTAGTCACCAAAGTATTCTGCGGGGGGGTCCTTTTCTACTCGTGAGTAGGCGCTGCTACCCGGTGGGGAAAGGCTTCCACCGGGTGATAGTCCTTTTTTTCTCGCGGGGAAAGCTAAGCTATGCGTCACGGCGCTACCGCTCCGAGTGTCTGATACCACGGCATAGCAGAGAAAACGCAGGTACTAAACGCTGTACGTAGAGCCTGTTCAAAATAAATAGCATTAAATCCCTTGCCTTTGGTATCAGGGTGTCAAGCTTCTCAGTAGGCCGGGCACTGGAGACCCCGGAGCAAGTTTTCATGAATCCCTGGATGGTCCCTGGTAGCGCCTCAAGAAGCCTACTAAAAAGCCTCGTGGTGACGGCAACCCTCCAGATGCGCGGATTCGAATAGGATTCTACTCGGTTCTTCCGTTGTGTCTCTTCAACCACCTATCGGCGCACGTCGTGTCGGTCGGTGGCTAATCAGACACAATTGGAGATAAACATGAAGTCTGATACAAACGTAGAAACTATCCCAGCACCCCCGGAACAGAAAGACCGGATTGATGGGCGATTCATCCCCAATAAAGCCAACGGCACAGCGGGCAAGTGGATCCCCATTATCATCCGTGACTTCAGCACCATTGACCCCGCGAATATCGGGGCAACGGTGGAGGAGGATATGCGACGCTCGCATGAGCGTAGCTACACCGGCAACAAGGACGACATGTCAGCGAAGGCTAAGGCCATCTCGGACGGCTTCTCCTTGTGGCCGCACGTCCGCCTCTCGGAGGAGGAGCGCATTGCCAATGCGGATGCGCGCCTTGATGGATGGTACGAACGTAAGCGTAAAGCTATCCGCCTTAAAGAGCAGCAGCGTACTCGTGCGTATCTGCTTTGTGATGCAGAGGATGGCCTATCCGCTGACGATGCGCTGAAGCGCATTGAAGCGGAAGACAAGGAGGCTGCGAAGAATGAAGCGGCGGACGCACCGAAGGATGCGCCCACTGTGGATGCTCCCACTATTGTGGAAGTAGACACGGAAGCCGATGACGACGACGATGACGACGACGACGGCATCATCTTTGCAGACGACGAGTAGAAACCTTGGGGGAGGGGCAACCCTCCCCCGCCTTCCTTCAAACTGGAGAAGAAAACATGAAAGCATGGAAACGTCACTACTGGCAAGTAACGGTCGGACCTCACACCCTCAAAGATATTCCAGCGGGTAGCCCTACATCGGCTGCAAAGGCTGCAATGAGGGAGTGGGAAAGCATCTGGCCTCCGAGTCGTCTATCTAACCTTCCCGCCCTTCTGAACGTGCAAGTCAAGTGCACGGAAAGGGCAGATGGGACGGAGGGTGACGACCGGGTAGAGACCATCACGGTCACTACTTCTTGCTAACCCCTACGCCCTCACCCTAATCCTGGGGTGGGGGCCCTTCCCCCAATAGGAGAAATGACAATGGCTAGAGATAAACAATATTCAGGGCTCATCGATGATGATATCAATCATGATATCAATCATGGTGTCTACCCTCAACCGTCAGCAAAAGGGACGACGGTAGCGGATTGCTTCCGAGTAGGCAGTGAGGCGTACCTTCAGTTTTGCACTGACCCTTGCTACACAGCAGAACGGCGTGCCAAGCAGTGGGCGAATCTGCTTAAGGCAATTCTTGCCCTTGGACCTGACGCAGTACGCTAACCCCATGGCCTCACCCCTCACGGGGTGGGGCTTTTTTTTGTCTTATGATAGTTCGTGGTTTGCCGTATCGTTTTGCGCGCTCTCCCACATCCCTGCTGCGTACTCGGGGACTATCATGTTCACGCGGCTTAGGGTCCGGGTTTCCCGGTGCGGTGATAGTTCGCCTCGCCGCACGTCTCTGGGAATGAGGCTTTTCCTGGAACAGCTTTCTACGGGCTCACGCTTTTCCTCTTCTCAGAAAACGAAAGCCAAAGCTAAACGAAAGGGAGAAGCCTATCGTTTTGCTTCCCCTTTTTTGCCTATAGGTTTTTTTCATGGGAGAAAAAAGGGTTTGATTGTCTCGCCGCTCGTACCCTTCGCTGTAGCGCTACGGCTGAAAAGCTGAGTGATATCAGGTACTTAGGGCTATATCGGCGTTTGCGCCGCGTGTGGTAGCAGGGTAGATGCCGAAAACAGTAGTGATTCCAGGTACTTACGGCTGTTCCCTCGACTTTTGGTATCACTTTTTGTATAATGGATGCACGCCACGGGTTTGTCTGTGGTGGTTTTTTGTCTTTTTTATCCTCAAAAAAGTAAAGACAAAAAAAGAGACCGTAAACGTGAGGGGCCGAAAATCCCCCACAAAAAGGAGAAACAACATGTCCGCAAATATTCTATTCGACCTTCTTTCCTTGGCGGTTCAAGCCCAGTACGACTGGGACAAAGCTCCACCCGTTCTTCTCATTGGTGGTTGTGGCGTTGGAAAAGGAGAAGGCTTCGTTAAGCCCATTGCCAAGGGATTGGCAAAAGAACTCTTCACAATCTATCTGCCACGTTTCGATGCAGCAGAACTGAATGGCTACCCCTATGCAGACCATGAAAGTAAGACAATGCGACACTTTGCTGCACACTGGGCGCATAAGATTCAGAATGAAAAGGGTGCTGAAAACAGCCTTCTTTTCTTCGATGAGGCTTCCGATGCTCCCCGTTCTACGCAAGCTGCAGCCCATGGTTTGCTTACTGATGGAATCGTGGGTGAATGTTCCGTGAAGGGATGCGCGATGGTTCTTGCAATGAATCCTTCAACCATCTCGACAACTGGTGGAACGGTTAGTCATGCAATCGGGAACCGTGTTCTTCAGGTTGAAGCAACGGTAGACATTCATAATGTTATTCGTCAAGTGAAGTCGGGGCGGTGGGATGTCAATGAAGTGATTCCACTTCCAAAGGGATGGACAAAGACCATTCCTGCTTCGATGTCAATGATTGGAGCCTTCTGGGAAAGGTTCCCACACCTTGTACAAATCAGTGAATCGGACCTGGAAAAGCGTGGTGAAGATATCTGGAAGCCAGCCCACACTCTCCGTTCTTGGAACTACTTTTGGGTACTTCGTGCTGCTGCTATTGCATCTGGTCAGGAACACCTGCTCCACTCGATTGCAATGGGAACAGTTGGAGAACCCGGAGTTGAATATCTCGCTTGGGAAAAAGACCTGGAGTTTGGCGACCCTGAAGAGTGGCTTGCAAACCCATCAGCACAGCCCTTCCCTGAAGAGGACGACCGTGCTTTTGCAATCGTAAACGCCGTCATAAATACAATCGTTATGAACAACGATGCAAAGCGTTGGTTGGCAGGTTGGAAGTTTCTCAACCACGTACATGAGTGTGGTTTCACCGACATCGGAGCATTGGGTGCAATGACATTGGGCTCCAAGCCAGTGAGAACAGAAAGTGGTTTTAAGGGGAACGTTGGTTCTCTCATTAAGCCCTACACGAAAGTCCTGATTGAAACTGGCATTATCAACCTGAAGGGAGGTGCCAAATGAACCGCAGTAGATACGCTCACTTGTATGGATACAAAACAAAACAACCTGGTGGTGGGTTTGATGTACGAACGCGCTACCAGCCCTTGGTTGGAAACGAAGACAAGTATGCACACTTCGTAACGAAAAGAAGGCTAATCTCGGAGAACCTTAAACTTGCGGCTCCTCGGAGCTTCAATGTCAACTGTTGTGGAAAACGACACACACTTTCCATTGATGAGTTCGGGACACTCATACTTCAGCACCACAATATTGAGGATGCTGCAGCAGAGAGCTATTTTGGTAGCACTCTAAAGTGCTTCGAAATCTGGACTGCTTGGCAAACATTCCGGAACAGGATGAAATCAGACTCAGCAGAGTGGATTGTGGATAAGTACCGCAAGGCTCTACCGCGTCAGTTACACGCCCATGCACGCTTCTTTGCAGATGCGTGGAATGAACTCAATAGGACGAAAGCAAGGGCATCTATCCTTGGTCACATTGGAAAGGCGCGGAAATCTTTCCGGGAATGTGGTGAGCCACACGAGGGATGGACCCTTTCTCTTTGCCAGAGAAGACGTCAGGATGTTCTTAGAGAAAAGTTCGAGTCTTTCTATAATGGCGCAAGTGGCGCAGTCTATAGAGATAGGGGTAGGTGGGACCAAAGTGCTTGTCGTTATTGGTCGAATGGGGTTTTCAGGAATCCTGACGATCTTCTTCTCCCAAGTCTTGAGCACTGGTACAAACGTGTCTACCTAAACCATGGTCCTTCATTGGGCGGAAACCCTCTCATCCTGGATTTTAAGGAGCTTTCAAAAGGGGAGGGTATCGCTCTTTGTTTTCCAGTGTACCTCCGTAACTCTACTTGCAGCAGCAGTGACGGTATTCTCCAGTGGCAAAACTGCCTCCGCACCTGCATGTCTACGGGTGCTCGCTGGTTTTTCCCAGACCTTCCCGACATGTGCTCTTTAGATAACTCTTGGGATGGTAGAACTCGTAAGCACAAAGGTCTCGTCTGCAAAAAACTTGGAGGTGTAAAGTGAAAAGGTTTAATGGATTCCGTAAAGCCCGTCTTGTTGCAATGGATAAGTTCCCTTTCTTTAGAACTATGCTCGCAAGGCTCCAGTTCTTTGAATGCCACCAAGTGAAGACGGTAGCAATCGACAAGCACTCTCGCGTCTACGTTAACGTTGTTTTCTGGGAGACTCTAACTCTCGAAGAGCAAGCAGCAGTTATCGTTCACGAGCTACAGCATGTCTTTCGTAAGCACTTTGCTCGTGCGTTGGGACTGTCACTCGATAAAACAGCCATGAATATCTGCATGGATTGCGAGATTAATGATTCCCCTATGCTGCGCAAGATGCTTCCGAAAAATGGTGCTTTTCCTGGGAACTATGGGTGGGATGCTGGGCTGATGTTTGAAGAGTACGCCCAGCTTTGGAGAAAGAATCCTCCACAAGAACCTGAGGACCCTCAAGTGGGCTCGGGAGATTGTGGGTCGGGAGCTACTGGACAACCAGAAGACTATGAACTCCCTTCGCCTGCGGATGGTGGTCCTGGTTTGGATGAAACCCAAACGGAGATTTCAATCACGCAAACTGCAAAGGATATTCAGCAACACGTACAGGAACATGGTCGTGGACGCATAGGCGCATCACTTGTTGAGCATGCTAAAGCTATTTTGGCTCCACCCAAAATCTCTTGGCAATCTCAGCTTAGGGCTTTTGCCCGGAATGCTGCAGAACGTGTTCGTGGGCAAGGGGACTACTCCTATTCTCAACGCTCGCGCTTTCAGCCCATGGGTTGCGGTGTGGTTTATCCGGGCGGAATAACTCCCATCCCAGAGGTGTCGATTCTTGTCGATACTTCTGCAAGTATGGGAACCTCTGACCTGGAAAAGCTTTTGCCTGAAGCTCAGGCGTGCTTGCGTGTATCGGCTGGCTCTTCTGGAAAGGTGTGCATCTGCGACACGAAAGTACATTCGCTCAAAACCATAACCAACGTTCGAGACATTCCGTTGGTGGGTCGTGGCGGAACGGATTTGCGTGTTGGATTTGAAGCTATCTCCAAGCTCCGTCCTCGCCCTGACATTCTCGTTGTCTTTACGGATGGCGGAACATCTTGGCCCAAGGAAGCTCTTCGTGGAACAAGAACCATCGTTGCATTGTGCGGACGATGGAAAGAAAGCCCTGACTCTGTACCATCCTGGTGCAAGGTCGTAGACATCCCCAACAACTAAAAAGGAAAAACAAAAATGAGAATCTACAAAGTCATAGTCTCAACTGAAGACAAGAAAAACAACGAGGATGTTTATTCCATCTTTGTCGTTGGAGCCAATGCGGGAGTGGTTGAAGCCATCGTCGAGACAATCATTGACCCTGACATGGGGACTGCCGTAGAAAGTATTAGCCAGTCTTGGGGTGAGGTTGAATACCATCCGCAACCCGCTTCCTCTACTAAAACAACCAACAACTAAAAAGGAAAAATCATGGAAATCAATGTAAATGCAAATGGAGCAAACGTTTTCTGGACTCTCGGTGAAGATACCGACGCTGACCTTCTGGAGAAACAACTTTCTGCCCTTAGGACAAGTTTCGGAGCGCTCGCACCAAAAAAGAATAGCGATAAAGCAGCGTTGCATATCGCTACCAAAAAAGTGTGTGCTAACCGCCGCCGCTTGGTTCGTCCTTTGCCTTCAGGGATTCATGGGTATTCCGTGGTCAATGAAGAACCGGATGACAATGGAAAGAGCCTTGACCACAGCGTAGACTTCAACGTGCTGTTTCTTCAAGGCGGTGACAACACACCGGTTTTCCAAGACCCACAAACGGGTGAGATTATCTTTCCCAAAGAAGCAAACGAGGTCCTTGCAAAGTATGCAGTTGAGCGCCAACGCTGTAACTCCCATAAAGTGGGAATCATGTTGGCAAGAATCGTGGACCGTCTACATGGCGTCTCTCTTCGTCCAACGGGAGGGTACTACTGGCTTCCTGAGCCGAAAATAAAGCTCATGGAAGCTGTGGCCCAAATCATAAGGGATGCTTCTCCTGGTGGACGGAACACCATCTACTTTATGCGTACCGTTCTGGATGAGAATGGGAAGGTAGCCGTCATAGATGGATTGGTTCGTCAGCTTACCTCTGAGCTTGAATCCATCGAAGCCCAGGTAGAAGAAGTGAATGAAGAAGGAAAACGAGCAATGAAGAAACGAGGGCTAAAGACAAAGCAAGAACGCTGCGAGCGTCTGCATAATCGTGTTCGTGGTTACGAGAAGATGTTCCAAACAAAGTTGGACTCTCTTCGAGAGACCGTAGAACGCGTGGAAGAAGCAACAACCTTTGCTGCGCTCGAAGCAATGGACGCAGCACAATGAGTCTCATACTCGAAGCTTTCAGGAAGTGGATTGAAGACCTTGACCAAAGCAGTCTTTTAGCAATGCTCAAAGAGTTGGAAACTGCAAATGCCCAGAGGGGTAGGTATCGGTGTGGATGTCAGTCGGGTCTTTTTGTGCGCACAAACAATACCTTTATAGATGAAATCCAAAAAAGGCTGCGGAGACATTAAATAGTCTCTCACTCTTTCAGCCCCGGCTTCGGTCGGGGCTTTTTTTTGTCTTGTCTTCCTGGCTGGCTTGTAGCGCTATCCCGGTGCCTGTAGCGCTAACCCAGCTTCCTGACGGTAGACCTATGGAAAACTTGTTCTCGTCAAAATGCTAAGGGAAACCAGGTTGGTCCTCCCCTTTTTGCCCGTGATAGTCCGAAGGAAGTCTCGCCGCTCGTGGTCTTGCAAGAGGTTCATCGTGATTCCCAAAAACAAGAGATTGAGGTACAACCTGGGTTTTCGGCGTCAAGCATAATTGTTTGACGGATACAAGTACATACTTGCATGGCTCGATATTGTAGGTACAAGCCTGACAATCAGAGACCCAAAGCCTCCCACCTGAATTCCGGTAGTTGTATACTTTTAAGGGGGGAACCACCTATCCTATGGTATCAGGGGGTAGTAGGTTCATACAGGTAGGAGTATAGGAACGCTAAGACAGGCGAGTTGGTAGCCGCTCTCCAAAACTAAGGTTCTAAGGCTATTATCCAGATGGCTGCAACCCACTCATATCCGTCAAGGGATTATCCTTGACACTACCCTGGTTTCACATAGTTTGCCCTTGACATATCAAATGACAAGGGTATAATAGAGTATGGTCACGAAAGAACAACTACTCATGCTCGCAAATGAGGCTTCTTTGAAGCTCGGCGTGTCTCGTAACGATGCTGTTGCATATGGTCTTCGGCTCGTACTTTCAATGAATCCGCCACCCGATGGAGATTCCATCACCCCCGAGGCTCTCTTGGAAGCTGCTTCGCGCCTCATGGAAACCCAGGGAAGCTTCACGATGGATGAGCTTTTGGATGAAGCCTACGGTGATAGGCCCATCTTTTCTCCACACAAAGTAAAGATGTTCGCTGCCAAACTCTTGGCGGCATCCCACTACACTCGTCGGCAGTTTCGCAGGGGAACTCGTCGGCCTTTGCTCTGGTACAGGCACAGCTTGGAGGAAGCATGATTAGTAATCGAATGTTGGCAGATGCCCAGCTATCTGGCGTTCTGGATGCTTCCAGAAATGGCTCAACTGGGGGCAGGGATCGACGGGCCGCGTCTATCCGTCTCCCGCCTGAGACATGGGAGAAACTAAAACGTGCATCAAAACTTCTTGGGGCTGTCTTCCCCGAGAAGTACGTTACGGTAAACTCTACTGTGGAGTTTCTACTTGAAGGAAGCTTAGACTCTCTGTTCTCTCCCGAGGACTTCTCATCAACTGAAGAATAAGAAACCCCCGGTCACTCCTTTGGCGGGTAAATGACCGGGGGCTTGGAGCTTAAATGGATCCCAACTGCACAGGCATCCTGCCCTGGCAAATATCCCTGTTCACTCAAGGCTTTATTAGTGTAGCCCCAACGGCTGCTACCGTCAAGGGTCTTGTTAGTCTACGTCGGTTGTTCGAGCGACCTGTAGCCCGCTCACCTAAGTTTCCTAAAAAGAAACTACCGTGCTGGTCGCCCGCTACCTACGCCGATGGAGATAAACGGGCCAATGATAACGTCCGCTCCATCACTGCTCTGGTCTATGACTTCGACCATGCAACCGAGCCTCCGGAAACAATCGCGAAGATGCTTCACAAGAGGAGCCTTGCATTCATTCTGCATACAACTTGGAGCCACAACCCAAGCGAGCCCAGATACAGAATAATCCTCTTCCTATCTCGGCCACTTACGCCTGAAGAATACCCAACAGCCTGGGCAAAAGGTTTGCTTCGTATCGGTTATGATGGAGGGGTTGACCGACAAGCCAGGAATATCTCTCGGCACTATGCCCTTCCTGTTCATGTCAATGGCGAAGAATACGTGAGTGAGGTGAACGTGGCGGGAACTCCTTTGGACTCAGACGAGCTTAGTGTTGTCGAGAAGAAAGCCAACAAGAAGGATGGTAGTCCCGAACTCCAGCTTGACACTCAACTCATCTTGGACACCGGAGAGATCACTTCCACTTCTGCTCTCATCCAGGGGGGAGAAGGGAAGCACAAGTGTGCCTGCCCATTCCAAAAGGATGCTTCCGCTGGTAGTGCTTTTCTCCGTGTCATGGCAGATGGCCGAACCTTTCTACAGTGTACCAGCGAACGGCATGACCATGAGACCAAGCAGTTCTGGCTGAAGAAGAGGACGAAAGGAAGTCGAGCTTCCCGGAGCGTAGAGGATCGGGAACAACGCCTTTCTGAGATCCCAGAAGACCTAAAGAAGTATGCAGAGAATCGGATTGCATACAACGCTACTCAAGGGGTCTTCTACCGGCACACTGAGGGTGCTTGGCAGATTAGTCAGCCCATGCGGAAGGACCCACTCACTGACCACTTCATTGGTCTTCTGCCCAAGGGGTGTGACAAGTCTCATGCTTCTGCCCTTGTAGATCATATTCTCTCTCGTCAAGTCTATGGTTTTGATTGTCAGTCCAGCAAGTCACCGCTCGTCCGGAAGAACGAAGTGCCTATGCTAAACTTGTATGCTTGGCCTGACCTTAGAGCTAAGCCTGGTGAGCACCCAAGGGTTGACGAACTACTTTCTCTCATCACGAACGAGGATGTGAAGGCAGTCAACTGGATTATGCATTGGAGTGCTGCTCTCCTCCAACATCCCGAACGCCGTGCAATGGTTGCCGTCATGGTACTCTCGCCGCAACAGGGGATTGGAAAGAGTCTGTATGGTCGGATCCTCGCTGAAATCATTGGTAAGGGGAATAGTGCTGTTGTCTCCAATAAAGCCCTAAGAGATAACTTTAACTCACACTACGTGACCAGCCTGCTTGTTCTTGCTGATGAGGTAGGTATTGATAAAAACTCCCTCGACGTTATTGCCGAGGTTAAAGCTGCAATCACAGATGACCGGGTTCATTGCTCCGCGCCCTATGCAGCCCGAACAACCGTCGTAAATAGGATGAGTTGGTGGTTGACCAGTAACCGTCGTCGCCCCTTCCTTGTTGAACACGATGACCGGCGCTTTACGATCCTATCTCCTGGGAAAGCATCAACCTCATATCGACAGATGCTCAGCAACTGCTTCAATGCAAAGACCTCAAAGTTCTCGGCTGGATTCTACAAAGAACTTCAAGGCTACGCCCATCGCCTCAAGAGCATGGAGGTAGATTGGAAGCTCGTCTCTCGCCCATACAATACTGAGGTGAAGACGGAGATCCAAAATGCCAGCATGGGTAGCTTGGAGTCTTTTGCCCATGAGATTGACAAGAATGGGGCCACGGATGTTTTAACCAACTATCCGCCAGGTGGGGGGTATCTTCGGGTCACAGAAAGCATAGCAACACGCGCTGTTCCTTGTGAGACGTTGTATGGTTCGTACCGAGAATACTGCTCTCGCAATGGACGCACCGACATCAAGAGTGAAACCATGTTGCGTCTTGTTATCCGAACCCTTCCCGATGTTGTGATAGTGCCAGCCCGTGTTGGAGGGAGAAAGGTTCACGTTTACCAGGGGCTCAAGAAGAGCAAACCACAGTCAGAGGGGAAGGTTGTAAGCATCACCCCCACTATCTAAAGGAGAAACAATGTTCGTGCGATTCCTTAGTACGCCCGACAACGCTCTTGAGATTCCAGGGGTCTGGAAGAACAAACGAGATGCCGGGTGCCGTGTTCCCATCAATGCTCTTCCGTTACTCGACCATCCTTTGCCCACGACTGTGGGAGTGAAGGAGTTGGGGCTAACCCTAAAGAGTGAGCACATACACGACTGGGTCTCACCCTTCCTGATGGATCACCAGCGTTTGATTCTCAAGAAAGCCCTCACCCGAAAAGGGTTTAGTGCTTGGTCACCACCGGGCTCAGGCAAAACACTCTGTGGGGTAGTGTGGCTCGCAGCAGACCCTGGAGTAAAACTCGTCGTTACCAAGGCGGCAGCCCGTGGGACATGGAAGGAAGAGATTCGGAAGTACACAACCTTCAAGCCCCTGGTCCTAATGGGTCAAGGACTCAAGAAAGGAACCCTACGTAGCCAAGTTGACTCAAGCACTATTCTCATCACAGCGTGGGAAACGCTTATCTACTGGAAAGATGCTCTCACAGACTTAGGTGTTGGCTCCCTGGTTATGGACGAGATTCATTGGGCGAAGAACCCCAAGCGTGTCAAGGCTGTAGTCTCAAAGAGTGGGAGTACAAACTGGCAGCCGCTTCCCAATACTGCTGCTGCCATCTTTGCTCTTGCCCAAGGTGCTCGGAGACGGTTTGGACTTACCGCTACCCCCATTCCCAATAGACCAAAAGACCTCTGGGCACAACTTGACTTGGTAGAGCCCTGGCAATGGGGAACAAGGCATGAGTTTGGTGTTCGCTACTGCGCAGGGTTCCAAGACACTTATGGATGGAAATATGACGGACTCAGCAACCAGCAAGAACTTCAGCAACGATTGTACTGGTCAAAACATAAGACCAGCCAAAAAGCCATCAACAAATGCCTCCCCCCAAAGAGGCGTCAGGTTGTATATCTCGACCAGTCTGAGCAAAACCGGCCAGCCGCTTTCAAACAAGACATCAAACGAGCATCAAAAACTGGGGAAAGGGAAAGCCTCTTTGAAGTGATGCTCCAAGAAGCCGCCTCCCGCAAACGTAAATACATAATAGACAGGGTGGTAGAGGCAGCCCAGTGTGGGCAGAAGGTGGTCGTCTTTACGGGACGAAGAAAGGACTGTGACCGTCTGGGTGCAGATATTTCAAAGAAGGTTGAGGATGTTCCCGTCTGGTGTGCTCACGGGGGGACGCCAGCAGAAGCAAGAGATTTGATTCGCCATGAATATATGGAAGCTGATGCCGGTATACTGATAGGTACAGGGGATGCTTGGGGTGAGAGTGTAAACCTGCAGGATACGGACTTAGCTCTATTTGTTATGCTGCCCTGGACTCCACGGTCCATTGGTCAATGGGAGGGGAGGTTCGCGCGCTTGGGACAAAAGAGGCCCGTTCTTATATCCTATATTATCGCTGCGGGGACAGTTGATGAACACGTTGCAGACCTCTTGGTGGACAAGCTCCCGGCTGTGGGTGAGGTGGCTGATGATGAGGTGATTCAGGAGGTTGAAGCTGCTTTTACAGGGACTCAGGAGGACCTACTGGAACGGGTATCTGGACTTTTCTCAACATGACCACTTGACACCTGTTCGACATGTGGTAAGGTATAGGTAGACCAGGGGTGCGGTTTGGTGACTTCCCCCTATTAGCCGAGCAGGGGGGCTTGTCGGTGGTCGAATAGAAGCCTCATACCCCAAAGGAGAACAATGGAAGACGAGAAGATAATACTGGACGCTGGGCCCTCTGAACGTGGCTGGCATCGCATTGAGGGTGCCTCCCGGTGTCTCCGTCTCTATGCATGGCGTGAGGCAGGGAAGCTGCCCAGGGTCGAGAGCGAACCCCTTATCAAGGGGAGCCTGCTTCACATCGGACTGGCCCACTACTATGCTCAAATGAGAGCTAAGCAAGATGGGGTCGACCCTGACGTTTTCTTTAGTCCTGAAGATGCTGTTCGCATTCTTTCTGCCCAAGGTGCTAACGACGCGACGACTGCTCATGCTGCTGCTCTTTGGCGTGTTTCGATGCCCCCGATTCTCATGGCGATACAAGCCTACAAACGACGTTGGGAACATTGTGATTGGCAACCTGTCGCTGTGGAAGAGCAGCTTCGTGCCAAGATCCCCAACTTTGCGCGAGAAGGGAGCTTCCTTTTTACTCAGCGCGCTGACCTTATCGTTAAGGATTCTTCTGATACATACTGGGTTGTAGACCACAAGTCCTGCTACCGCATTGAGAGCAAGACACTGCGCCAACATATTCTTTCTGGGCAGTTCATTGGCTACCAACTCTTTGGACGTCGTGTCTACGGTGAGAAGTTTGGTGGGGTTATCGTTAATCGGGTAAAGCTATCCAAGCCCTATGGTTTTGACCGAACTGTTCTTGAGCCCGCCCCAGATGCGATCAAGCATTTCGCAAAGAACTTAGCCATCCAAGAGTACATGGTTGATATGTTTAGTGGTGCGCCTCCCGAACAGTGGCCTGCCGTCTACAGCGACCAGACTTGCTGGGGAAAGTATGGGAAGTGTGCAGCTTTCGAACTTTGCCAATGGGGAGACCAAGATGCCATACAAGAATAAAGAAGACAAAGCGCGGAACGATAAGAAGTACAACGCGCAGCCCAAGCAAATCGAGAACAGGGTGAAGAGGAACTTGGCGCGAAGGATTAAGGAACGAGAAGGGTCAGTCAGGAAGGGTGATGGAAAGGAAGTAGACCACAAGGTTCCCCTGAGTAAGGGCGGAGGTAGCCTTAAAGAAAACCTCCGAGTAGTTAGTCGAAAAGCAAACAGGAAGAAGTACAACAAGGTCAATGTCACAATCTGCGTCTCTTGCCATTGTGACCCTTGTGAGTGCGGAAAAAAAGGAAAGAAGAAAAGTGAGTGAAGGTATTTTTGCGGTCATCTATGGCCCATCCAAGACAGGGAAGAGTACAGCTACGGGCGCTGCTGGTGCTGGCGGACTCTTCATTGCCCAGACAGGGGGATTGCTACCTCTCAAGAAGTTTCTTGGGCTGGAGAAAGTCAATGCAAAGATGGCTTCTGGAGTTCAGGAGGCCGGGGACATCGTTGCTAAAGCAGCAGGTAAGGTTCCCACCATCGTGGTGGATGACTTCTCTCTGCTGACAGAGGTGACCGTCACTGCTCTTGAGAAAAAGCATTCTTTCGGGGAGATGTGGAGAAACCTACGTTCTCAGGTTCTCTTCATGCGTGACTCCGCACGCTACGCTACTTCAAAAGGGACGCACGTTTTCTTCAACTGCCACATGGCCCCACCCAAGACTTCTTCTGGGAAGTATGTTCGTGGAGGCCCTAAGCTTCCTGGACAACTCCCTGAGCAGTTTGCATCGTTTGCTGATGTTGTGGCCAAAGTAGAGTATGAAGAAACTGCTGCCCCTTGGAAGTACGTGTTTCGAACGGGACCAAATCCCGAGTACGTGAGCGGTGACCGCTTAGACATCTTCCCCGACCCCGCCCCTATGAATCTGGGGGAAGCCATGCGCGCCTCTGGGTATGAGCTTGCTCGACCCAAAGGACTGGAGTGGATGGAGGATATTGCAGAAAAATCAAGCCAACTTGTTCTCGAAAAAGGTGTTGAGAACTGGAGGGACACCCTCAAGAAGGTTGGTGAAAAACTTGTGGGTCAGAAAGACTTGCGACACATCCGTTGGGCTTTGCAGGATTCGCTGCACCGGGCGGTCATTAAAAACGCGGGAGAGAATATTCTTGACCGCATGTTCGTTGATGAACAGGAGAACTGGTAAATGGAAAATCTCACACTTGAACTCGACTTCACTGGTATCAATACTGCTTCAGGCGGACTGGGTTACCTTAACGCTGGCTTGCACACGGCAGTTGTTGCAGACATCATGAAGTATGATGACTCGAATCGGCTGTATGTGTACATGATCACAAATGGTGTTCGCCACCGGGACTCTTTCAACCTGGACTCAGCAGGCGCACTCCCTTTCTTGAAGGCTTTCCTGGTGAGCGCGGGTCTTCCCGAGAGCAAACTGGAAGGTAAGTCTAAGATTCCTTTCCACAAGATGAGTGGGCGTACCATCTACTTCAACTATGTCCCACCCGAGATGGATAGCCAGGGTAAGGCCATCCAGGGTTCATACCCAAAGTACACCTTCTATACGAAGGGCCGGTATACCCAAATGCAAGAAATCACGAAGCTTGCTCCACAAGACGTGCAGGTTGAGACCAGTAACGGTGCTGGCACTCCAGTTGCCCAAGCTGCAGCAGCAAAGTCTGACGACGAGTATGACTTCATTCTTGATGACTAAAGCATCTCTCCCGCGCTCTGGCAGTCGGCGCGTTTCTTAATAGGCTGCTATCCAGTTTGACCAAAGACTGGGGGTTTTGTTTTTCCTTCCCCCTTTCTTGAGGCCCGCGCAGGGAGGCATGGCGGGGGTCGTTCAGATGCCTCACTTTTTTCACCCCACTCTACGCTATAGGTGCGTCTTGAATATCTCCGGAGCCAAATGCTCGCAGTGCTCTTTGGGCATTGACTGTAAAAAGCGGGGGGAGTTTGTCCCCGTCCTTGCAGAACACCACAAAACTGACTCGCTGGTCATTATTGGTGAGGCTCCTGGTGGTCATGAGGTAGTTGAGGGTCGTCCTTTTGTTGGACCTTCTGGGATGGAACTGCAGGCAGCCCTTGACGCTGTAGGATTAAAACGGTCTAAGTGCCAAGTGAACAACGCCATTGCTTGTCGCCCTCCTGCGAACCGTCTCGACACTTTCATGGTCAAGCATTCCCGAGCGAACAAAGCCCATAAGAAAGAGGGGGAAGACTTACTCCTCTCTCCAATGGCTGCTTGCCAAGGCCGATTGATGGAAGACATCTCTGGCTTCGATAGGATTATATGTCTTGGCGCAGAAGCAATGCGCGCCCTGCGTGGTGGTCATGGTTCCATCACCTCAATGAGGGGAGCATGTGAAGAACTGGATATGCCTTGGGGTAAGGCCAAAGTTGCTTACACGCTGCACCCAGCGTTCGTGCTTCGCTCCCCCAAGTGGCGTCCCGTCTTTCGGAAGGACATCGCAAAGGCCCTCCGTTTCTTTAATGGAGAACTAAGCTGGAAGGACCCTGAGATTCTTCTGTGCAGCACAGTCAAGGAAGTCTTCGATGGCTTCTCCCGGCTAACCAAGCAAGGCAAGCCTGTTGCATATGACGTTGAGACGGACGCGAAAGACCCGCTCAACGCCCAACTTCGGTGCATCGGTTTCGCCAACACCAGCTTCAGCCTGATAGTTCCCATGCTTAGCATCGACGGAACTACAAAGTTCTTTTCACCCGGTGACGAGCATACCGTCAAGGAAGCTGTACGAAACTTCTTGGTGGAGCCACCTGTCCCCCTAATGGGACACAATGCTGGGCAGTATGACCGACTGGTCTGTGAGAACCAACTGGGAGTTACGCCAACTCTGGCCGCAGACACAATCCTCTTCCATCTGCTGGCTGACAATGAGATGCCCCACAATCTGGGATTCATCACCAGCTACTATTCAGACTTCATCGAAGCATGGAAAGCTGACCATACTGCTGTGGAAGCTCGAACAGATACTGAACTTCACACCTACTGTGCAAAAGACTGCGCAGTAACAGCAGCAGTTGCGAAGCCGCTTGCGCAGGAAGTAAAACGAAGGGAGCAGTGGCACCTACTTCCCCGAGAACACCAACTCCAGTGGATTGGTGTAGGAATGCAGCGGCTTGGGATGAGACTGGATGTAGAGCGACTGGACCAGCACAGAGGGGAGTTTCAATCTATATTTTCCCAAAATCTTAAAATAGCCCAAGACATTGGACCAGAGGGTTTCAACCCAAACTCTACCCACCAGCTTCGGAGAATCCTTTTTAGAGAATGGAAACTTACCCCCGTAAAGTACAACGAGAAGACGGGTGACCCGAGCACGGATGATGACACGCTCCGTCGAATGTTGACCACCTATGACTTGGATGTGGAGAAGAAGACCTTTCTTCAGGCTATCCGAATGGTGCGTAGGTACACCAAGTATCTGAGCACCTATATTAGACCTCTTACAGAAGCGGCCCAGCAAGGTGATGGGAGGGTTCACCCTTCCTACAATCGGCTCCCAGCTACAGGTAGGTACTCTTCCAGTTCCCCGAATGCCCAGAACATCCCAGCTTTTCTGCGGGATGTGTTCATCCCTGGCCCAGGTCACGTCTTTGTAGGCGCAGATGCCGACCAGTTAGAACTTAGATTCATCGCAGAAGAGGCAGAAGCTTCGCGTTTGCTTCACGCTATCAACTTGGGGCTCGACCCCCACAACGAGACAATGGAGATTGTTTATGGGCAAAGTATTTGGACGCTCGAAGGTGCGCCATCTGAAAGAACTAAGAAGGGTAAAGGGACATTCAAAGCTACTCGCGGAGTTACCAAGAATGTCCGATACGCTTGGCAATACGCCGCAAGCGTCCCCACGATTCATGAACAAGTCATCAGTGTTGAAGACGAGAAGGGTCATCTCATATACGCGCACCTGACGCACCGAGATATTCGCGATGTAGTCAGTGGCTTGAACAAAGCAGACCCCGAAATACCTAAGTGGTGGGATAAGATTCGGAATACCTACCGAAGAGAAGGTTTCATTTCTGATTCTATTTGGGGTCGCCGCCGTGATTTCCGCGATGAAGAAAAAATAAACGAGCTTGTGAACCATCCCATCCAGTCGGGTGGCGCATCAGTGATTCATGAAGCAATGCTCGAACTGGTTCTGGGCATCCCTGGCTGGGGGACCGTTTCCAAACTGCACACAGACGTGGCCCAATGCAGGGATGTCCTCTCTTTTGATTTCGAGGCTAACACTGGTCTTGTAAATCAATGCCATGACTCCCTCATGTTCGAAGTTCCAGAAGAACATGGGGAAGAAGTGGCTCAAGTTCTTGAAGCTGCCATGACCAGGCGGCGGAGAGAGAATGCCCAACTCACCTACACAGCGGAAGCTGAAGTTGGGATGAGTTGGCTGGAAGTGTAAACCCAAAAAAGGAGAAGCAAAATGAAAGTCTTCAAAATACGTGTAACAGGTATCTGTGTGGTCGATGAAAACCCTTCCGATTGGCCTCTCGATGACCTACTAAGCGAGGTTCTTAGTGCAGAAGTGGAAGTCGAAGAGATGGTTGGTACAGGGCGGTTTGACCATGGCAGAGCCCTACCTGGAACTGCTCCCACCCCAAAGCCTTTGGATGTACCCCTAAAAACCGCTGGCGGTTCACACCTTAAAAGCAGAGAGAGCCGCCGACGCAAAGGTGGGAGTGAAGCAGAGTACCGCTATTATAGTGACCGATATATGAGATTTGGGAAGATGTACAACATCGGCACCCTTGGAAGATACAAGGGTAAAGGGGTGATTTGGCTAACGTGTGGCGAGGTGTTGCAGATACGTCAACTGGTTGTGAACCACCGAAATGGCCACCAGGCATCCAACACTGAAAACAACTACTGGGCTCAAAAATGAGAGTCTTCTATGCCCACCCGGCTTCCTGTTCCCTAAAAGAGACACGTCTCTTGGCATTAGAGCTTAAAGCGGCTTTGGCTGCCAAGAACCCCACTCAAGTGGTTCGGGTGCGTCCTGGTCGCGACGACCACCAGAACAACTTCAAAGGCGACTGGGACCAGTGGCAGTGTGATGTTGTCCTTCGGTCCAATGTCACCACAGGAAGTCCCGTTTACGATGTGTTTGTAGTCATTGGGGAGTCCTGTGGGCGAGCCACTGCCAACATACTGAACTTTGCTCTACAGCAAGGAAGACCCGTTTTTTGGTGGGATGGCAAGAACCCAGGAAAGTTCAAGAAAGTCCACACAATCCAAGAGAGTGATTGTGAGGATTGGACAAATGGTTGGACGATTCATCTTGGACCTCCACCGCTCCAACAACTTGCACTTCCTTTCTAAAGGAGATTTCGATGAGCTACCAACTAAAACTCCAAATACTCAAACTCAACGGTTGGAGTGATGAAAAACTCTCAGTTGAGATAGGAACTCATCTCGCAGGGGATGGGCCCAGTACCCAAACTATCTATCGATGGCGGACAGGAAAGACCCGTCCAGCAAAGGTATTCCAGAAAGCGCTGGACAACCTATTCACAGAAAACTCCCCCAATGGAGAAGACAATGAGAATCGTTAAAGTATCAAGCAATATCAAGAGCCCTGATGGGCAAGCATGGTCCTATGACCTTGGAAAGCTCAACCTCTTGGTGGGCCTCAACGAAAGCGGAAAGAGCGCTATTGCAGAAGCTGTACAGCTTGCTGTATCTGGGAGCGCTTATGGGCTGTTTTTCCGAAACGGTGATGTCAAGTCTGGGAGTCAGCTTGGGAACCTGGCAGCCAGCAACAGGCTCGTGTTTGCTGAAGTGGAGTATGAGGATGGTTCGACCTCACGTTGGGAAATGGAGCCAGGAAAACGGCCCAGGCGAACAGGGGAAACAACTACTGTGCTCCCGATTGCCCAGTTGCGGGGCGCACTGAGTGGTTCGGCTGTACGAGCGCGGAAGTTCTTCGCCCCACTCCTTATTGAAGAGATGAGCAGGGAGAAGCTGGAAAAGCACCTGAGCCACCCAGAGTACGACCTAACCTCGCCCCTGGAGAATGTTCTTCCGGACTATGGAAACAAGGTGACGGCGGAAGAGGTTGTCGCTTCCTACGAAGAGGCAGGGAAGTGGAAGCGGAATAGTAAAGCAGAGGCTAAAGCAGCCACTGAGATTCTGAGCATGTTTTCTGGCGCGGACAAACTCGACCGAGAGGCATACCTGAATCAAACAGAAAACCTAACCCAGGCACTGTGTTTCTCCTGGTTTAAGAAGCGCTTCAAGGGAACAGAGAACAAAGAAGAGAGAGTGTTGCTCAAACAAATGGCCCTCTCTCTTGGAACAAAAGAAGAACTAAAGGCTCTTCCTGGTTCAGCCGAAGTCTGGGATGCGCTCCTTCCAATGGTTCGGGCAGACGCGCTTTACACAGCAGCCCAGAGAGCGCGGAAGAAGGTCCAGAATGCTGAGCTTGCAGCCAAGGAGTTTTCTGCACTGGAGATAGCATTGGATTCTGCCCTATGCGCTCTCATGGAGAAACCCCTAAAGGAGTATTGTCGTCGTGTGAACAAGTTTTTGCCCAAGGGAGACAAGTTTTCTATTGAGCAATCTCGGCAGGACTTCCGTATCTTCCTTAGTCGAGGGGGAGAGAAGCATTATGCTCTCTCAGGAAGTGCTGAAGCACGGACACTCGCAGCCATGGGCTCTGCCCTTGCAGCAGATGGAGAGTCTGCAATCATCATTCTTGACGACCGGATGTGGGACACATCAAATCTTGCACGTACAATGGAACGACTGGAGAAGGCTCCTTGTCAGGTCATTATGATGTCTACGTTCAAGCCACGAGGCCGTGCCCGGTCGGAATGGGACTACATAGATGTTGTACGGAAAGAAGATAAGAGAGAAGATGAAGAGATTAACAGAGATATTCAAGCGGAGGCTGGTCAAGGAACAGCTAAGGCGGCAAATGTTTAGACTCATGGAAGGGCTGGTGGAAGAGGCACTTGTAGAAGCAATCGGTGAGATTCACGCCAAGGTTGGGCTAAACCTTGTCCCCGAAGGGCACTGGATGAGCCTATATGGTGAGGGAGGTAAGCTCCTTGCGCGTGTCCCCACCACAGATGACCCCATGTATGACGTTGATAAGATTCGAACCTTCTGGTTCCAGGTAGCCCGAAACATGGGCAATGAGGCATGGGATTGATGGCTCTACATGTAGGAAGTCGGCGTTGGGACGTACTTAATCACGTCGTGGGCGAACCAGGGAAGTGGACCGCCCGTGCAATCACAGAGAAACTGGGGGATGATTTCCCCTGTATAAATGAGGCTCGAATCACTTTGACCAAGAAAGGTTTGATTCGATTGGGGGAGAAAGTAGGTCGCTCACACCTACTCTTCCCAACCTCTAAGGGGGTTGAGGCTCTTCGCCGTTCTGTATAGTCTCCCCACCCCTCTACCCATGCCGTTGACGATGTCCGAAAGAGGACGGAAGCATGAGAAACGGACCCTGCCGGGTAGGGGGGCTGGGGTTCCTGTATCTCTTTTAGGGCTATTGACAGTCGACTTTAAGGGCGTGGCACATCTTGGCTTGGTTCTTCATCATGGTTCGGATGTCCCCACCAACAATGTCTTGCTTGTCTTCAAGCTTGGTCACCCGGTCTCCGAGCGAGCCCAAAGACATCCAGCCACCACCTGCGAGAAAAACCGTAGTGATGCCAAAGATGATCATCTTTGTGTCGAAAAACCCTTTCATCTAAATCCTCCGCTACCATATTGATAAGCAGCGCCGAGGCCAGCAGCAACTACTCCAACCGTTACCAGTGTCTCCAGTCTACCAAACCAGCGCTGTGTTCCTGGTCTTTCAAGGAA
>Ga0098061_1000294_pt1 | contig 23077 bp, 28 predicted proteins | sample 22_taG_FD_92579 | JGI IMG/M metagenome (GOLD analysis project Ga0098061, IMG submission 92579) | Marine viral communities from the Subarctic Pacific Ocean - 22_ETSP_OMZ_AT15343 metaG | ecosystem: Environmental > Aquatic > Marine > Oceanic | place: Subarctic Pacific Ocean | collected 2015-01-20
CCGAAGTATCGTGGGCAGGCTGAAGACTGCCAGTTGACTGGGCGAGTGAAACCGAAAGAGCGGACTCCATTCCGGTGCCCGTAACCTGTGTCCACGCCGAAACCGCGCCACCATCAGTCGTGATCCCCGTGTCGCCCCTGAAGTAAAGCAGGGGGGCCAGCTTGACGGGGTTGATAGTGTCAGTATGCCAGCCCCGCCTGTGGGGTGGAATCGGAAGCCCTGATGACAATCCTAACTTCATAACGAAGTTAGGCGGCGTTGTAAGCTATCAACCTGCCAGCACCAAGCTGGAAGCCTGTTATCTGGCCGTAGATGGTTACCCCCTTCGGGATAGTGGCCGCAGAGTCTGCAATGGTAGCGGAATAACTGATTGCGGTCCCATCAATGTGTTTGTTCATTTCGGGCCATGTGATGGCACTAAGATAAGTCGCGTCATCAAGGGAGGTAATCGCGCAAAACTGCCCCGTAATAGACGCTCCCGCGTCCTTTACATAAGCAGCTCCTGCTTCCCCGAAGGATTGTTTTTCAAGTTTAGTTGCCATGATTGTTGGTTGTTGAATTATTCGTCTATCTGAATGGCCATGTAGTTAAAGTCGCAGTTTCCCGAAGAAGAAAGAACTACCACATCGTCTAAATCCGTGACCGTTAGCAAGTTTATCTGTTGTGCTTTTATCAACAGCTCATAAACAGGAGAACCTGAGACAAGGGATACTTGTAAGTCCCCCTCGCCCGCTGCGTTATCATTTCGCAGTAGCAACAAAACCTTATGTCCAGTAACTTCTACATCACCAATAGTCGCGGGTTGGCTCGATGATCCCCCTATATAAAGGGGAGTAACAGCACCTACTCGTTGGTCCCCGATTATAAAATTAGTGGGGTCTGAAGCAGCAGTCTGAGTATCACTCAGAGCTAGGGCCACATTCCCCACAGCGAGGGAGACCGAATGTGTTACTGATTTAGCGGCCATGACTTAGTTTACAGATTGGGGATTAGGGTTCAAGGCTGTTGTGGGTTGGTCATGCTTTTCTCCACCATGACCAAGAACCCATCTTCGGAGGCGTCATTGTGGACCTTGCCCATGCCCTCTTCGTGGCTGCTGAAAACGTAGTCGTGAACAGAATCGAGATAGTCTGTGGCTAGAATGATCTTTTTTTTAATCCACTCTTCCTCATGGTGGGGGGTGGAGCATTCAGCGAAATGCTTCAACAACGCACACGCATTCTGGTGGGCGTTGGTGAGTTGGTGAATGACCATCTCGTGGCCTTCATCAACTTGGCCATTAACGCTGCGGGGGTGCCCCTCGCCAGAAGAGCCCCCCGCATCGTTAACAGAAACCATTCCCTCGTCTTTATACATAATCGAACTGACGATATAACTTGAGCGCAAACTGGTTTGCACTCATGTCTCCCAGTCCGCCTTGTTCGGCCAGCAATTGCTCAATCTCAGCCATCTTGCGCTTGTCCATGCTGGACTTGGGGTCGAAGGGGCCGCCGTGTGCCTTACGGAAAAGGGATTCCGTGAGCTGCGGATCAGCAGGAGCAGGGGGGCCAACAAAATCAGGGGATTTCTCATACTCTTCAGCAGTCAAATCAGAAACTTCAACAGCCTCTGGTTCAGCTCCACCAGTGGTGGCTCCGCGAGCAGCAGCTTTTGCAACGCTACCAGCGGCCCCCAGACCAGATGCAGCCATTCCGGCTGCTCTCAGGGCAGGATTAGTCGCCAGCATGGTAGCAAGAAGACCCTTTTTAATAGCGGGGGCATTCTCAGCTACAATCTCACCAGCTTTCTGGGCTCCCCCAACAATGTTCTTGAGTGAAGCACCGGGTATGGGGAGCACGGGCACCTGTTCATAGGCATACTTTCCAGCGGCCTGAGCAGCGTCCCCGACGCCTTCAACAATGTCTTCGCCAACATCTTGGGCTATGCGGACTCCTTGTCCAACACCTCTGCGAACGCCTCTGCCAAAGTCTTGGGCACCTTCAACAACGTCTTCGCCAAAGTCTTGGACGCCTTCAACAACGTCTCCAGCTTTGGAGACCACTCCGCGAGCAAGACCTTCAGCGCCTTCAAGAACGTCTTCGCCTTTGTCAAGGACAGCACGGCCAACGCCTTCGACGGCCTGTCCAGCTCCGCGAGCAACATTGTGGGCGGTTTTCTTGGCCCCACGTTTAGCCGCCGCAAGGGCCGCTTCTAATTCATCAATAAATGACATGTCAGTATAAATGGGTATTAGTAACCCCGAACCCCGAAGGGTTTTAAGTTTCGAAGTTCGGGGCCACTTGGATTGCGTTGTGGGTGAGATTAGGCGGGGTCAAGAGTATCCTGAAGAGCAATTGCAAGTTCAGAGAGTTTGATCGTCTTAGGAACCTGTTCGGAAACATCATAAACTTGAATCAGGTCATCTCCATGAATGCGGGAAGCTACATCAGTAGTTACACCAGCATTAACCCCAGTGAGGGTTGCAACTTGTTTGGTAGGGGCATCATCTAAGGTGGGCATAATCGTAGTTGGGTTGTGCGCGGGGCGGCAGTTTTAAGCTACCGCCCCGCACAAGTTAAACCTACGCAGCAGGCGTAGTGCTGTCGCGCTTGAACAAGATGACAAAACCAAAGTCGGTCTTAATCGGCTTGGTCGCGCTGGCCATTACGCCACGGAAGAAACCAATTGTCCCATCTGGATTTGTTGCCTCTGATAAGATATTTTTCCACGAAAATTCTCCGCGATAATTTACGGGGTTGAACTTAATCTTACCCGCACCAGAGAATGGATTCGGAATCTGGGACTCCAGCACTTCAGGGTGAACAATGAACGCGGCCTCGTAGCTAGCGGTGTCGTAGCTGGTATTGACCGAAGTCAAACCGGACGAAACCGTGTAGGGAATTTCGCGAGTAATTTGGTCAGTGCTGGCCAAGTTGAAGCGGGGCGCAAGATCGTCCACGATGTGGTAGAACCCACGGAAGGACTTCTCAATACCCAGCGGAGCAATCAGATCGCTCACCTTCGCATTGTTATAACGAACATCATCACGGAATCCTGCTTCGGTCTGAAGCTGGTAGGATGCCTCCGAAGAAAGGACGAGGGCAAACACCGGACGACCATTCTCACGACCGTAGGCATTGTTGCCTGCTCCAGAGCGGATCAGGTTGTAGTATGCCTTGTCGAGGATGGCGTTGGAGATGTTGGACGTAGGAACAGTCATCGACCCCGAATCGCCAAGGTCAAGGGCACTGGCATCAGTCCCCTCAAAGCCGTAGCCTTCAAAGCCCGTCTGGATCGCGGTGCCAGTAGCAACACAACCGATGTAGCTGTTAGCCACGCGGGAGAACTCGTCGCGATAACGGTTTTCCCAAGCGTAACGAGTTACACTCGTCATGGTGTCCATGACAGCACGAAGCTGCTCCTGACGATGAGCCGCGAACCGGAGGTCCTCCAGCGAGATGCGGGGGGATTCGATTACGGCCCTCTTCAGGTTGTAAGCCTTGAGCCTCTTCGCAAACTGCACAGCAGAACGAAGGTCGTTAGTACCATTAACGCCACGGCCACCCATTGTCTCATCAGTGGTGTCGTTAAGAACAGACCGCCCTTGAATCTGGGGGCCACTGGTCTTGGTGGTGGCATCGAAAGACTCGCCGGAAGAAATAGTCCCGCCAAGGTCGTTCCAATCCACACCCTCGACATCAGTAGCCGCGTCGGAGTCGTTGATCTTGGTTGCCACCGCACGATCATAAATCAGCGTGGTGAGTTGATATCCTTGCCCGTCAGGGAAGGTTGTTTGCTTCACGAGGTCGAGCCAAGGTGAAGTGTGCAGGGTGTTGGTGTAAATGTCCTGCCCGATACGATTGGCCTCTTGTTGCAGGACGGTATCAACCGCTGCAAGACCATTTGACATATTAAAAGGAGTCTCTGCCATGATAAAAGAAAAGTTGTGCCTCCATCACATAGGAGACAATTAAAAGAAGTGTTCAGGGCGATTGGCCGCGAGTAGAACTATTTCAATGGCTAGAGCAACCAGACCAAGTCTATGTAAAGGGTCACAGCCCAGAAACGGCGCGTAGAACTATTTTGATGGCTAGAGCAACCAGTTGCCGTATTGAAAGGAATTCTATTTAAGAATGCCCAAATGTCAATAGGAGATTTATTCCGTGGTTTGCCAAAGGTCAGGAGGACTGGATTTTCTACGTCAAAGGTGTAGAATAGGCCCCAGTATGGTGGATAACGACATGATCACTGTGATCTACCTGTTAAGCTCGATATTTTTAATCTGGCTGGCAGCAAAACTTCTGGACACATAGCCCCGCCTCAGATAGAAGGCGGGGTAATGAAATTCACATTATTTGCATTGGGAGTGGGGTGCGCCTTTCTAGGCACCTCTTGCTCTACGACAGATCTGGGCGGATCGGTTCCCCTACCTTTTACCGATCCGGCGACGGACGCAAAGCTGGAACTTGAACTCCGCCCGCTCCCTCCCCGCTTCTGCATTGGACTCGACCTTATTCCAAGGAAAGAGCCCACTGCGGAGGGGGAGGTGGCAGAATAGGGTAAGCGCGGGGGGCCTTCCGACTTATATGGCAGGGTGAGTCGGCCCCCGCGCCCCCAACTTTTTAGCCCGCTTCGGTAACGCGCCCGCAGCCCTGAATATAGAAAGGGGCCATCGGCAAGGGCGGACGCCAACCCGAAGCGGGCTTTTTGTGTCGATTGATTCGACACATATGCCTATCGTGTCGATACGCCTGACGAATTTCGACAGATCTGGTAATAGGCGTGGGCGGGTTGGGGGAACCCTAATTTAAATTGGGCACAAACTAAATATGACCACGGAGAAGCTGACATGACTGACAATTTACTAGAAGATGCCCTTATCCTTGAGGGGTTGGACGACGCTATTGCGGGAGTGTCCGATTGCGGGCGGCTGATATACGACTACGAGAGAGTCCTCAAGATATTCATGGATCGAGAAGGGTGGTCCGCTGAAGAAGCTGAAGAGTGGGTCGGCTACAACGTCATGGGGGTCCAGCCCAACGGGGCAGGTTTTATTATGATGTTTCCCCCTTCGTAGGCACAATGCCCCCTCCAAACTATGTACCTACAGGGATAGGTGGGAGGCCGCCACCACAAGGGCAAAATAAAGAGCCACGGTCAGGGCGAACCCTCCCAGAAAACACGCAAGGATCGTGTAAATGGATCTCCTCTTGCCCATTTACACATCGCCTAGTGCAGCATTAATGCTGTCCGTGAAGCTCATCTCACTAGAAACCCCAGAAGGAGAAACCGTGGATTTTGTCTGACCAGACATGGTCGGCTCAACAGACTCATACTCCGCAAGGCGATCAGTAAGTAATTCAACTTCTTTGCGCATGGAGACATACTGCCGGATGACGCTGGGCAATAACTGGGCAGAAACAGCATTGTAAGCGTGGTCAACAGGGTGGAGGGCCAGAGGATCAGTCTCTGATGCCCCACGCTCAATCTCCCCCATATCCAATTCCTCAATGCCAGACAGGAACGGTAACTTCTGCTGAACACGCTCCACCACATTCTTCGTAACATTAGCCCTCAATTGTGCCCGATTAGCAGCCTCATATTTTGCCCTCTCCTCCTCAACCGCATTAGCCTCAGCCAACGCCTGCCCAGCATGCTCAAAAAGTTGGGAGCGACGCTCAACAATAGGGTCTATGTCTTCTATGATTCGATACAACTTAGCCTTGTCCCGCTCAGTGGCAGAGGGAAGCAAATCAAGAATCGTCTCCTCCTGCTGCTGTTCGTCTTCCATCGTTAGCGCGTCCACCAAGGAGTCCGCATCAACGTCATACTTGTCAGCAAGTTGTTCGGCCTGCTGCATCAATTCAACCAAGGGCTTCGTAACCACCTCCTTGTAGGCTTCCGTAGCCTCCAAGTTGGTGAGCGTCTGCTGCTGCTCGTATTCAGCTAACTTGCTCTGGAGCTGTTCGATGTCCTTGTTTTCAACAATGCCCGTCAGTTCTTGGATCTTAGACTCGTATTGAGTCTGCTGATGGCGGAGCTGCTCAAGCTCCGATGAGCTGTTCTTTAACTCAGCCTTCAGTTGCTTGAACCGTGAAGCCGCCTTCGGGGTCCAATTATCCCCAATGTCCTCCGTCAAAGCCTCAAGAGGCTCAGAGTCTTCCGCAGGGGGCGCGGGTTCAGGTTCAGGTTCAGGTTCAGGTTCAGGTGTGGGCTCAGGTTCGGGTGTGGGCTCAGGTTCGGGTGTGGGCTCAGGTTCAGGCTCAACGCCAATCACCTCAACCCCACCAAAATCTCCACCGGGGGCGTCCTCAAGTTTTGAAAACGCTTGTTCAAGAGATGCCTGAAAAGACATCGAATCTTCTCCCGCGTCAGGTAACGCCTCAAGGTTACTCTCCTGCGGGGCTTCTGCTTCAGCGGGCGCTTCAGCTACTGATCCAGTATGTGGGTCCATTCGTCAATTTGGTGTGGTTGGCTAGAACTTGGTTGTCTAGTTAATTTTTCTAAATCATTAAAGGCATCCCGGTAACCCGCATACCATGCAAGTTTATGGCTGTTTGCCTGCGGGTCGGAGTTAATAGAGGTAACTGTCGGACCCGCTGCCTCTTTGAGAATTGCAATCGCCTGCTCAAGAACAGGGTCTTCCAAGATCTCCCGCAACCTCGTGACCGACTTCAGGTCGTTAAACCACCACTCCAACTTAACCGGAACAATAATTTTTTTCTTCTTGGTTGCCATTATGCCTGCTCTTCACGGAACTCAAGAGCGGTCTTTGCGTCCCGCATGGCCTGCTCCTGATCAAACTTGCGCTGTTTTAGAGACATGTCGAGTTCAGCTTTCTGCTGGGCAATATCCATCTCAATCTGGGCCTTCTGTAGTTTTAGGTCCACTTCAGAGGGGCCAGAGGGCGGCTGGCCCTGTTCAGCGGCAGCTTGTGCCTGCTCCCGTTGGATCTTCTCCAGAGCCTTCATCGTGTTATTGATGGCCTCTTCAGCATACTGGAGAGCTTGTTTTGTCTGGGAAACCAGACCGCCCAAGGCGGGGTCGCCAGACGCAAACTGAACCGTCTCGCTGATGTGCTGGTAAAATGCCTGCAACATCGGCAATGCCTGCTGGGGGTCAACCTGCCCAGCGTCAATGCCGTCAATTACCTGCTGCAACAGGGGGACATGAACCTGTAAGTGTTGACCGTGTAACTCGTTCCCTACAACCGGGACAGGTTTGCCTTGCTGCAATTCCCCGTTCTCCAAAAACGCAATCTTGGTGTCCATCGCAGGACGACTCTCAACTTTCGCCGGAACATATCGGTCAGCCAAGTCATGGCCCACGCGGCTACTAACAATGTCACGAGTGAGATTACGACGACCGACATCATCGAATTGACCACTAATGCCTTGCAGCTCTCGTAAAGAAACAAGTCGGTTGGCGAGCGACCCGCTTCCAATGGAACGAACCGCTTTGGTCCTTTCGACATCGAGGCTCTTGATAAAATCTTTTTTAATCCCTCTCTTCTGGCAGCGGGCGTAGAAGTCTTTGATGGCGGCATCGGGTTTTTTGGTTTTGACAACTCTGCGAACCATCTCGCGCATCAGGCGGTTCCAGCTTGAATAAAACAGGTTCAAGGTCGAGCCGCTGATGCGGGTCGCTACGTCCATGTCCGCAACGACTTGCATCTGGTTCCTGTAAGGTGAACCCTGTTGGGGTCCATATGTGCTGATCGTGTCAGTATTTAACTGTAGTTGTTGCGTAAGGTCTTGCAGGGCGGGCTGGACAGCCGTGCCAAGGTTCGGGATCGCTTTCTCAACAATCTTAACATTAGGCGACATAACCGCGTATGCACCGTAAAAAGTAAATTGCAATTCATCCAGTGAGCGTTGGTTCTCAGGCTGGATCATAACCGCAGAGGACAACATCGCCCCGTCAATCTGCTGGCACCGTAGGCGGTTGCTCGTCTGGACATGGGAGAAGATGCGCTGGCCCAGACCGCGAATCGAATGGTAGGTGCCGTTCGAACCAACCCCATAAGTAAACAGGATATATGCCTGCTCAGGTTTGTCGTAGCGGCTGACATGCTTATACATGAAGTCCTTCGGGTTGTCCTCAGCACAGATGTAATGACTCACGCTGCCGTCCATCTCACGAACCCAGAAATGGAGAACCGACACTGTCGGGTTCTGGATGCCCTCAAAAAGGTCGTTGTTCTTGATCTCCGCCTGAAATGCCTCGTAGTCAGAATATTGACCCCCGCCCCCACCCCGACCAGTAGTGCGGACATTCTTCATCATCACACGCTTCGCTTCGTCCACCTTCCAGCCAACCGCCGTGGCCGCCTTCTCGTTCTGAATAAAATGATACAACTCGTGTAGATGGTATTGGCGTCGGCCAACCGCAATGTCGATGCTCTCTTCAGTAGCGGGCGTCTGGCGCGGAATCAGGATGTCAGCAAAACTGCCAACCTTGAAACGCCAGTCTTCCGAAGAATCAAAATAGGCAATCCCAACCCCGTGCTTGATGAAGTGAGTGCAAAGCCGAAGGTAGGATGAATGAAACTCAGGCCACCCGCGAAACAGATGGGTCAGCTCTTCAGCCACAATCTCCTCCTTCGGGCCAACCTCACTGCGCTCGCCAGTCGTCGCCTTCACTTCCACCAACCGCTCAAGGGAACTATACAGATCCACATAGGCTGATAAGGCAACGTCCAGAATCCGCTGGGCCTCGCCAAAGTTTAAGTTCGTCTTGAGTGACTGCCCGCTGACCACAAGACGGGAATTGTCATAGGGGGCCGCCCCGTCAAACATCGCGTCCACGCGGGCACGGTTCACCGCCGACTTCTCGTCAGCCTTGAAAAGAGTAGAAAAAATGCCAACAGCCGACTTTACGTCCTTCAGGCGGGTCTTTACTGCCTTACCCTTCTCGTCAAGGCTTTGGAGGTCCAGACCGTCCAGTTCAGAAAGTTTTGACATTGGAGGGTGAATCATACCTTTACCCCGTTCCCTGTCAAGGTTTAGGGAAACAGCGGTCCATGATCCGTGAGACCGGAACATGGCACTGCCTGCCGCGCTTGTCGCGTAGGCGAACATACGGGCGATTCTTGCGGTGAAAATACTCCGTCACCATGAAGGGATGGCGGCTTCGGGGACCACGTAGGTTGTTCACCTTCCACACCGCCCCGTAAGGCGTAACCACATAATCAGGGAAGTCCGGCACAGGGACGTAGGTGTCAGAAGGAAGGCTCAGGGTTCGGGCGTCAGGGTTGTCGTGCGGGAGGCGGATACACCGCCCGTCGTCCGTGCGAAGGGTAGTGTGCCAACGGTTCGCGATCCAGTGGCGCTTGAGGCGGTGCTTTGTCTTTACATTGTAGACGTAGCCGCTGGCCCCCAGTGCGTAATTGGCAGCCCCCTTGATCGGAGTGAAGTGGTTTTTAGTAGTCATTGCAAAACGGAGTTCAAAAAGTCCCCTCTATATTACTGTAGTCTTACTGAAGACTTCTATAAGACTACACCTAATATACAACTACTTTTTCAAGTCCGTTTTGTCTGGCGGTCAAATTCCGCGTTCCAAAGTTTACGGTGGGCCTCCTTCCTGCGCTCCATAATGCGGCTCTTGTTCCGCAGGTAGTATGCCCGATTGTATCTGGATTTCTTGCGCTTCCTCTTCTCTAGCTTCTCAGGTTCCAATTCGGCCATGATTTCATCCTTTCGTTCGAGCAGAGGCTTTGTTCGGTGGTAATATTCGCGTTGATACGTTAACCGCGCCTCCCTGTTTTTCCTGTAATACTCCTGTTTTTTAAGGTCAGGCATGCCGGATTGTCCCAATAAACAGAAGAGAGTCAATTTTTTTCACAGACTACGAGATATATACGCGCGCTCGCCCGAAAAGCGTCGACCCCACGGGTGGCGTCTCGCGCTCGACTATTGTACTAGGCCGCCGCTGTTCCCTGTTCCCCAGTCCCTGATCCATGACCCCTGAAGGGCATATGGCGCTGAGAAGCAATGGGTTCCGCCAATTCTATAACTTCATACAATCGGTGTAATGCAGACTCCGACCACTGACCACGGCCCACTGTTCAAGGTGGAGGGTTCCATGTGGAACATTGAAGGGAACCAGAGGGCGGTGCCATGATGCCAGTTGAACCGTGGACCCTGATCCATTGACCATGATCCATTGACCATGATCCATGATCCATGAACCATCCATGAACATGATCCATGATCCATTGACCGGAAACGGTGAGGGGGCTGGACACTATAGAATAGGGGGTTCCAGCGGCGGCAGGCTAGTCGACCCCCAATATGTGTGAAGGGGGACAGCCCCAACGAACCAACCAACCAACGAACATGAGCAAGCCAATCACCGAAGCAACCTGCAAGGACATGAAGTGGGGGCCAGCGCAAGTAATGGAGCGCCAGCCCGCCGATCCGAAGACGCCGGATCACGATGAGATCTGGAAGAAGATCATCTCCATCACAACTGGGAACATCTGTCCGTGGCAGCACAATCGCGAGGCCCTTGATGACATCATCGCGGACCTGTCCCATTACAGGGACAGCATCGCCAGCGTCGAATTCTACGAGAAGGCGAACCTGCTGTAGTCGAAACGCCCTTCGGGGCGTCTGGACGGGACTGACCGCCCGCCACTGAAGAGACAGGTCACAACATAACCTAAGATAATGAGTGCAAACAATAACACAGAACAACTCAAGCCCCACGAACGTGAGCGGCGTAACCATACGTATGCTCCAGTCGCTTGGATGATTGAAGACATCACGGGCATGTTCAACATAACTGAAGAACAGGCTCATCAGTTCCTAGTCAACAATACACGCCGCCTCCAAGACAGTATGATCGAGCACGGTTTTAATGTCATCGAGACGCTTGGTGAGATGGATGGTTTTGAGAAGACAACCTAACCTAAACCTAACCGAAAGGAACCAACCAACCATGAACATATCCATCCAAGCAAAGCACGACCTTGGCGGCCTCCGCCGCCGCCTGAATCGGGGGGACGCCCTCTCCACAATCATCGCCCTGATCAAGGCCCTCGACGACGACACTCGTGAGCAGGTCGAGGCGGTGCCTTTCGAGGCGCTCGCCAGCACGATTGACGGGGTCCTCGCCAAGCGCGAGTGGATCTCCCGCACCCATCACTTCGACCATCCGCTCCGCCCCAAGTTGAGCGTGGAAGAGGGGCCGTCCAGCTATGGCCGCCGCTACTTCATCAAGGGCGAGGTTGGTGAGACCGTCATCGAGCATGACATCTCCAGCGACCCCGCGATCACCAGCAACGAGCGGCTCCAAGCTCACCTCAATTCGACGCTGGAGATCGTCCTCCGCGAACACGCTGAGGCACAGCAGAAGCAGCAGGAGGAGCTGGTGAGTGTCGTCCCTGTGGAGGGACCCGTCCACAGCCTCTCCACCTTGCGGGCCGACGGCCTCCGCGACTCCATCCGGCTGGCGAAGCGGTCCCTTGAGGCCGACTTCACTGGCGGCTGGCAGATCCTCGCCGTCGACGCTGACGGTGAGCGGGTGACCAGCGACGGGGACGCCGTCGCTTATCAGTTGGGCAAAGAGCAGCCTACCCTGAAGCTCCTTCGGGAGCTGGCCGCAACGAACCGCAAACGCGGCGCGGTCGAGCTGATCGTCGAGGGCATGGGGTATGCCTTTGCGGACTGGGGCAACGCCATCGAGCGCCGCGAACACGGCGAGCCAACGAGCGAGTGGTGGCAGGTGGCCGTGAGGATATAGTCGAAACGCGGGGGCAACCCCGCGTCCGGTAGGGACTGACCGCCTACCGCTGATGAGACAGGTCACAACATAACCGAAAGGAACCAACCAACCATGAACAAAGTATATTCCATCATTGCAGACGCCATCATCGCCAAGCTGAAGGAGGGCGTCGTCCCGTGGAAGTCCGGCTGGAAGTCCGGCTTCGCTCACAGTAGGCCGTGCAATTTTGACAGCAAGCGGCCTTACCGTGGCATTAACTGGCTGCTCACTGCCATGAGCGGCTTCGCCTCCCCCTACTGGCTGACGAAGAATGGCATCAAGAAGCTGGGCGGGACATGGTCCGGCAAGGCAACCAAGGTTGTCCATTGGAGCTTCACCTATTACGACTTTGCCAACAAGAAGGTGAAGCAGGATGGCAATTGGGTCCGCAAGGTCCCGTCAGTCCGCTACTACAACGTATGGAACGCGGAGCAGATTGAAGGCATCGACTTTGGCGGCGACCGTGACGAGGCCGACTGGCAGGATCACGACCCCATCGCATCAGCGGAGGAGATCATTGCGGGCTACAAGGACGGCCCGAAGATCACCATCGATGGCACCCAGCCGCGCTACAATCCTGCCAAGGACGAGGTGTTCTCACCGGAGCTGAAGCAGTTTGAATCGGCGGCGGCTTACTATCACCCGCTGTTCCACGAGCTGGGCCACTCGACGGGGCACGACAGCAGGCTGTCCCGCGATGGCATCACTGGCCGTCACCGCTTCGGTAGCGACGGCTACGCTTTCGAGGAGCTGGTCGCTGAGTTGACCTCATGCTTCCTGTGCAGTGAGGCCGGAATCGATGCGGAGCTGGACAACAGCGCCGCGTATATCCAGAGCTGGATCAAGTCCCTTGAGGAGCATCCTGACTGGGTGATCAAGGCGGGCGGCCTCGCCCAGAAAGCCGTCGAGCGGATCGTCCCCAGCCTCGCCTACTCACCGGAGAAGGCGACTGAGGAAGCCGCCGCAGCCTGACAGTCGAAACGCGGGGGCGACCCCGCGTCCGGTAGGGACTGACCGCCCGCCGCTGAAGAGACAGGTCACAACATAACCTAACCGAAAGGAAATACACAGCATGAAACCTTCATGGATAATCAAAGTAAATGCAGAGCTGGACCGCGCTGCGAAGCACCTTGGGGTCCGCCCAAAGTATCACCTCCACGGTGACCCACGAGCACACGTTGCCCGACGCCTGATCCGGCGGCGGCTTGTGGCGTTCAGTGATGAGGGCAAGCGCCAGTGGCAGGGCGACGGGGCCTTCCGTTTTGTGGGCCGCATCCTGAAGCGGGATGAGCTGAAGAGGGGGGGCGACAGGCTCGCCGCGCAAGCGGACTTCGCCAAGCGCATCGCGGACCATGCGGAGGGCGGGAAGGTTGCCATCGTCCACGGCGGTCGCGACTGTGACGGCGTCGAATCTCACGGGCTGGTGCATATCTTGCCCGCGACCGTGGTCCACGCTGACCGCTTCCTCAACGAGATCCACGAGTGGGCCGAAGGCCCCACATGGTGGAACCTTGAGAAGCCCTCCATCGCTGAGGGCGTCGAGAGCAGCAGCCGCGACCTGACAATGGAAGCGTTTGAGAACGGGCACCCGCATGTGCTGCGGCCCTAGAAACGGCCAGCCCCCTCGACCCTACAAAACTAGGGGTTCCAGCGTTGAATGCCTAGTCGACCCCCAATATAGGTGAGGGGGACAGCCAAAGTCGAAACCCTCTCCAACCGGAGAGGGTCTGGACGGGACCGACCGCCCGTCCACTGATGAGACAGGTCAACCTAACCGATCAAACATAATGAAGATCACACTCCATCCCCATCGGGGATCTAACCGATGGTGTGGCCCCGGTGCCATTGCCATCCTGACGGGCGTCACGACCGATGACGCATCACGCATGATCCGCGCCATCACTGGCAAGCGGTCATGCACTGGCACCTCAACGTGCATCATCCGAAACGTGCTCCGCAAATGCGGGGTCGATTCCAACCGCGTCGAACACTACGGCGGAGGGAGGAAGCCCACGCTTAGCCAGTGGGTCGAGAGCGGGCGCTCGCAAGGGGGCACCTTTCTGGTTGTCGCGGGCAACCACTTCCAGATCATCACTGGCGATCTGTTCGTGGACAATCAGGTCAAGGAGCTGACCGCTTTCGAAGACCTGAAGAAGGGCAAGCGGCGGAGGGTCGAGGAGACCTTCCGGTTGCATTGCCCTGACGGCGTGGAGATCCCCACTCACATAAACCGCAAGCTGGTCTGCGGGGACAAGCTGAAGCAGGAGCGCAACGCCGCCGCCTCGTGGAGGCGCAAGGCACAGGCGCTTGCCAAGAAGCTGGATGTCACCATCGACACCAACGACTGGCGCGACTTGGAGCAGCTCTGGGTCTGGGTGAGCAACGAGTTTGCTGCGAAGCATGGGGACCCGTGGGAGGATGGCGAAGGCCACTGTCGGTTCAGTTGGGACGAGGTCCTCGACATGTTGGAAGAGGAGCGCGACCGCCGCCGCGAGCTGGGGGTTGCATAGTCGAAACGCGGGGGCGACCCCGCGTCCGGTAGGGACTGACCGCCCGCCGCTGAAGAGACAGGTCACACAACCTAACCGAAAGGAAACATTACAATGAAACAATCATACTCCGAAGAAGAGAAAGACGCGATCCTCAAGAACAAGTTCCACTGGATGCGCTGGTATGCAGCCCTGTCCTTGGGCCGTGACCCCGCCGCGTGGCACCCGCTGCTGGACAAGTATGCGGACAGCTTCGCACGGGTGTGCAAAGCCTGCATCACGAATGGCAACGATACGGCGGACGAGAACGGCTGGACGGTGAGGACTGGTTTGCCCTCCGCTCTCCGCAACGCCGCCGTTGGATACTACGCGGACACCACTCGCAGCGGTGCTCAGGAGGAGATGATCGCGGAAGACTTCCCCTACTGTGAAGCGGACGGGCTCCGCCACCTCAACGAGCGGTTCGACGCTGGCATGAACCGCCTGTTTGAGATGGTGTCGACCCCGATCCAAAAGGTGAAGGTCTTGTGCGAAGAAGCAAGCGACTGACAGTCGAAACGCGGGGGCAACCCCGCGTCCGGTTGGGACTGACCGCCCGCCGCTGAAGAGACAGGTCACAACATAACCGAAAGGAAACATTACAATGAAATCAATCACCATAGAAACGCCCCTTCCTTGGAACGGGGGCAACGCCCCGACCTGTCCTGAGTGTGGCAGTGGCAACGCTATGCTCGACCACCACGGACGCCGACCGGGTAACTGGGACGACAAGCAATGCCGCGACTGCGGACTCATTGTGCTGGTCGATGAAAAGACGGCAAAGGTTACCAACCCATACGCCGACGATGACGGGGCAACCCCCGGTCGGCTGGGCAAGGCATGGCAGAGGGGGCATGATGGCGGCCCTCCCAGTAAGAGTTGGGTTCGGGGCCGTGATACATGGAACGCTTACCAAGAAGGAAGATCTGCGAAGCAATCGTAGCAGGAGTCGAAACCCCCTCACCGGAGGGGGTCTGGAGCGGATTAGCCCCCGCCCACTGAAGAGACAGGCTGAAAAAAGTTTGACGGGCTGGGGGGTTTACCCCCTACTGGCCCGTCCGATAGAGATCCAAACCACACTGAACCATGAACATTACGAACGACCTGACCCATGCCCAAGTTAAGCTCCTCACTGGAGCCGAAGTAGCCATCGCCTGCATGGTCTACAAGGATGTCGACCCTGACGGTGAGCCCATCACTGAGGCCGACGTTTACGATCAGCGCCTCATGGACGAGGCGAGCTGGCCAGAGCGCGACGACCGCTGCGCCTGCTGTGGCGCGCGCATCATCTACGCCTGCATGGCAGTGGAGCTGGCCACCATGCGCGGGTTCTACCTTGGCCGCACCTGTGCCCATCACATCGAGAACCTCGCCATGATGGACAGCGTTCAGGCCCTCAGCCTGAAGCGCCGCGCCCAAGCCACGCACCGCATCGCGGCCCTGATCCGCGACCGCCCGCGTCTCGCCCCCTTCATCGAGTGGGCTCAGACCAGCGGCGAGGGCAACATCGCGGGGGACATCATCGCCCGCTACGGCGAGGGCCGCCGCATGAGCTACAAGCAGGGCCGCCTGCTTGTCCGCCTCCACCGCCAGTCTCTCGCTCACGACGAGCGGAAGGCCAAATGGGCGGAGGAGAAGGCCAACGCCCCCGCGCTCGTCGAGGGGCGGCAGGAAATTGAGGGCGTCATCCTCAAGGTCGAGGAGCGAGATTCCGACTGGGGGATTCAGTTCAAGATGACCGTCAAGATGGACAACGGCAACGTCCTCTGGGGCACCCTGCCTTCTGCGGTTTCTTCGGCAGACAGGGGGGACCGGATCGCATTCACTGCGACCGTGCAGGTCTCAGACCGCGACGAGAACTTCGGCTTCATCCGGCGTCCCAGCAAGGCGCGTTTAGTCCAGCCCGCGACCGATGATAATTAAGACCATGCCCCCCAGTCCCGGCTCCATTGATGGCCTCCCCATCAGGCCGTGCCTCCGCTCCGGTATGTGTTGTCTCAAGGCGACATGTGCTGTGGGCGTGGGGCACGGCGCGGACCCCGAAGGACGGTGCAAGTTCCTACGCGGTGAGTCCGCAGGGAGTTATTCCTGCGGCCTCGTTGACGACGGGGTCATCCCCAAGGACACCATCCACGCGGGTGCAGGATGCTGCTCCCCCCTTGGCAACACCGCAAGGGATGAAGTGATTGAGAAACTTAGACCAACACCAACACACCATGACATTAAAACAGAAGATTGATTCTATTAATACAGAGTTGGACTCAAACCCACCTCACGAGCGATGGCTTGAACTACATGCTGAGAGGGGCGAGCTTGCCCTCCGTAAGTATCGGTCGAGAAAGCAGATCGAAGCTCATCCGGGGGTCGATGAAGTGATGATCACTCGCGGGTTCTACCCCGGAGATGGTCAGGTCATCGTTTACATCGCAGAAGGCTGGAGAGCTGATGACCGGACCTCGACTATTTTCGGGGAAAAGCTCGCTGACGTTGCTCTGGGAGTAGCCTGTATCGAGCGAGGCGAGGTCGAGTAGCCCTGAACCCCGAACCCTGAACCAATGACCATGACCTCTTTTGAAAAATTTGAAAAGAAATTGGCGGAGGATGAATCAAATATCGGCACCTCCAAATACCAAGGCATCGCCTACTTTTGGAGCACCGAGTATAAGCACTACCTGAGAAGCTCCTCTGATGAGGCAAGGCGCAAGGTGCACAATGATTTATTAGCCAGCGGCTTGCCTTTAGACGGGGAAAGTCCAGCGCATGAAGCCATCGTTTTTAGATACCGCGACGACCCTGAACCCTGAACCAATGACCATGAACACCAAAGAACTGACACATGACGACATCAAGGAACGCATCTTCCTCCTGCTAGAAGAGCTGGATGAGTTTGAGCAGAAGCAGGTTGCGATCTTCGCTTTGAGCAGAACGCTCACCCCGCTGTCATTCACCGACATCTCCAAGACCTGCCGCGCGCATGAACAATACTAACTACATACTGGCCGGATGGAACGGCCTCCATGTCCTCGCCCTGTTTGCAGTGGCGGGGCTGGTGGCCTACGTTACTTGCGCTGTCATCAGGACAGCGCGTCGGAACTCACGCCGCCGGAAGGACTGGCGTGAGTATGAGCGGATATCCAGAGTAGCCACCAACAGGCACCGACTATGACTGAGACACAAGCATGGCAGGCGGGGTTCTTCGGGACCCCGCGCTACGCCCAAGCCGCGAGGATGAGTGAGGACCCAGTGATCCGCGAGGCCTACTCTCGCGGCTTGGCCGCCCACTCAGGCCCGAAGGACTGGGACTATGTTCTTGACGGTATCGAGGACGAAGACTGGACTGAGGAGAGGCACAACAAGCATCTCAAGAACAGCCCAGATGTTGGCACCGACGACGACCCCGAATACGAGGCGTGGATGGAGGAGAAGTATGGCACTCTCAACCCGTATTGAATTATGCACTAGCTTAGTGCAATGGATAAGTCGTGAGTGTCCATGAGCATGGGGTTATTATCGACCTCTTATGGCGGCCCGCCCCCAGCCGTTGCTAACCACGACGGGGGCACACTTTCTATGAACGTAACATTGTTCCTCATCCTTGTCCCACTAGTCCTGTTTCTGGTCTTACGCCGGAAGCGGACAGAGCGGGACGGCACATAACCCAAGGGCGCACCTTAACAGGTGCGCCCTTTTTTTGTGCCCTGATCCCTGCACCTTTACGCTCGCCCCCCAGAGGCGGGGCTGCTTTAATAATTGGCACCCAACCTCCAAGAAGAATGGAAAAGACAAAGCCAAAAAAAATCAGGACGCGCGATCTCCAGATCGGCGGCTCTGGTGTTGAATTGAAAGCGGCCCTGAACGAGGGCTACGAAACGCCATCGATCATAGCGTTCACTCCTGAGATTTCAGTGAGGTGTGTGCATTGCGATGTTGACAGCGCGCTTGAGAAGTTCGCGAACGCCATTGTGTCGGCAACAGGCCAAGTCCAACACGACGCGAGCCCTGACAGCTTTGCCGGACAGGTCTGGCAGACTCGTCGGGTGATTGACAAGTTGATAGAAGACATCAAGGAATGACGAGGCACCATGTCCAGATCGTTGAGCCCGCAGGACTGCCCTTGTTGTTCCACGGTATCTTCTACGACCGCTCACTGCGGCGATACCAAGTCTGCCCGTATGTCGACGGGCGGGCATTGGAGCCACTCCCGTTGGAACGGGGGGATGCGATGGCCAACTTGGCCCGCGCTTTCCTGCTAGAGGTCGAGGAGAAATCTAGCGGTTGTCATCAACGTCAATGATCGGAAGGTAGCGGTTGTAGTTTTCAAACTGGTTGATCAGGATCTGAGCCCGCTCCTCTCCGAATTCCTTTTCGGCCAGCGAGCGGAGAGTATTGGAGATATCAGGTCGGTCCATGTATCCGTGGAGCAATAGCTTGGCCCTGTCTTTACCGACGCCCGAGTTCTTCGATGTCATCACCGAGTAGATTTGTTGCGGCGTCATGCCGAGACCTTCGAACCCTCTGGCCACACGATACATCTCGTGGTTCAGGGCGCGGCGGTCTGCGACATCCTTGTCGTATACCTCGCGGATATCCTTCTCAGTCATCGGCTTGTCCCACAGGACTCTATTCCGCTGGCTCTTCACGTTGGCCATGCGCTTCCGCGCGTCCAGTAGGTAGCGCCGGAACTGCTTCTCTGTGTCCACCGTGTGCAGCCTGACAGGCCAGACGCCCTCCAAGAATTCACTGACGCCAGCAGAGACCTCGTTCTGTTTCAAGGCGTCCTCCATGTCTGACCAGACGCGGGGCTGGTAGGCATCCTTGAAGACGAACCCGACCAGCTTGTTCATAACATCAATCGGCTCGTCCGCACCCTTGTTCCAGATTGGTTTACCCGTTGTCGGGTTGTGGTTCTTGGCGGCGTTGTAAACAGTGCCCGCCAAAATCTGCTCGTCGAGATACTGGTCGCGGATGAAGCCCAGCGCGAAGGCGGAAGCAGCGTCGGCAAACTCTCCACGCTTCACGTTCTCCAGCATCCGCATGACAGGATCAAGGAGCAGGGAGAAGGGGTTAAGGTATGTCAGGTCTGTCGAGACCAGAGTGCCATCGCGATCCCGCGCGTAGAAGAACGTGTGGCCCCTTAGATATTCAGGCATGGAAGAGCGCAGGGCTTCATCCTCGTCGTCCCCGATGCCGGAAAGATATGCCAAGACTGCGGGGATAGCGGAGGAAATGGCCCCGATGTATATGGACATCATCGCTACTCGTTTCCTTCCCCTGCTCTTGATGACGGGGTTCTCATCCGCCATCTCAGCAAAGCCCAGCCTGTAAGTATTGATAACGATACGGGGGACCTCTGTCTTGAACCGGAGGAACGGAGCGAAGAGCAGGCCGTAGCCTGACTGCGTCAACGCATGGACGGCGGGAGGAGCTTGGCTCAGGGACTGCGCGGTCATCTTGACTTTCCTCGCAGCCGCGCGCTTCAACTGTGTCTCAGTCATCCGCCCGTAGGTGCCCTCTTTGTCTGCACGAGCAGCCTTCCTCAGCACCTCAAGTTCATGCGTGTAATAGGCGATCTTGAAAGCGCCATCGATACCAGCGGACAGGTCCATCGCTTTCTTCTCCAGCCACTCAATCGCCTTCTTTCCCTTGGCTAGCTTGGTCTGCTCGACAATGCTGTTGAGCCTACTCATGGCCCCCTCGACAGTCTCTTCCCCGCCGAGGAGTTCACGCATGATCCCCGCGCGGAGTTCATCCCCAATGATACCCAATCCTGTCAGCTCAACTAGTTCAGCGTCCAGCTTGTCGGGGTCCTTCAACCGTCCGCCCGTGTAGAGGGCCGTCTGTTTAAGTGCGTCGGCAAGCCCGCGCACCCCGATCCCCTGTGCAGGGCCGAAGAACAGAATGTTCCCCAGCGCATTACGCATGAAGAAGCCGACTGACCCGAGGGTCTTCGCGGCCATAGACTTACCCGTGAGGTTGCGGAGGACGCCCGCTATCTTGCCAACAGAATGTTCTGCGGTATCGACGAGCCCCGCATCATAAACGCCCCCGAGGGTAGCATCTAGAGCCTCCTTGAGGTCGGCGGGGACATACATGTTCTCAAGCGGATCACTGTTTGTCCCTCGCACAACATCGGGGGAGACCCGCTCATCACCTCTCCGCCTGATAGAAACCCACTTCCCATACTTGGAAAGGTCCGCCGCCCTTGTTTTCCCATCCACCATGATCCCTGCCTTCTCTCCATACTCAGCCAAATTACTAAGGAATGTCTGCTGCGCGGTTATGGTAGACACAGTGGTCAGTGTCCTGACCAACAGGTCTGTCCCCACTTCGGGGCCGTATTCACCCAGCAACTCGCGGATAGGCTTCGGAAGGTCGTGTCTCTGCTTGAGGTTATCCTCCAGAATTTTGTAGTTCTTGACAGACGTTGGGCTCAGGGAAGCGCCCCCAGACCCCGCGTCGTAGCGACTCAAGAATGAGTCCAACATATCTTGGGCGTAGGACGTTGAGGCCGATGCATCTTCCGCGCGCAGTTTGTCCTCCGCCTTCCTCTTCGCTGTCGGGGGGCTGTCTCCCTGCCGCTCGAAAAGCGCTGCCTGTTTACGGAGAAAATCCTGTTCAAAGAATTCCATCGCCGCCTCTCGCTTGAGAGCATAGTCATCAGATGGGTCTGTCCGAATACGCCGCAAGTAGCCTGCGTCGGTAAACATTTTGTAGGCGCGCGTGATGTAGATGCCACCTGTTGCATCGATCTTGATGCCGATCTGCGGGCTGATGCCGGAAGCTATCAGCTTCTTCTGGATAGGCTTAATCAACTTCTCGCGAATGTCGATTATGTGGGCGGCCAAGTCAGGGGACAACTTGGCCAATTCCAAGAGAGCCTCATCACGCGCGGCCTCAGCTTGGGCAATAGCTTCGCCGTGAGCTTTTTCAATCTCCTCGCTGCGTTGCTGCTTGGAAAGGGCTATCATGTTTAGCGTTTCCTCCCGACCCAGCGCGGCGCTGTCCTCTTTTATCTCAGCTAACCTCTCAGCGTGTTCCTTTTCGATTCGCTCATACGTTTCCTCTGGGACGAGGTTCCCGTCGATGTGCCCCTGCGCCGCCGCAATAACATCCATAGGAGCATTCTTGTAGCCATCGAAATCTCTGTTGATGATGAAGTCCATCTTCTTTTTGTAGGCTTTAGCCGCGAGGGTAGACGCCCTCTTGAACTCATCACGGGCCTCGATAAGCCGCCGGATGGGCTCGTCAACCTCACCTTGAAAGACCTTGCGGAACCACCCTTTAGGAGCTTTGTATGCCCCGTATTCTGCCATTGGCATTTCGAGTAATTTAATGACAGGGCCAAAGTCTATAGCTGTCCCAGAGGGAGGACCCGTCCGCGCGGGGGAGAGCAGGGCAGGAGGGGTTTGACTCAAGGTCGTCTCGACCGCGCTGTCATAATCTGCCACATACGTGCCCTCTCCCTCAACATACCTCGACGGCTGGCCAACGTAAGACATGAAGACAACGTCGGGCTTGCCCTTGTTAAACCTCTCATACGCTTCGTAGTCCCAGCCTTCCGGTGAATATTCGGGGTCAAACTTCAAGCGGGCGACGGCCTTGAAGCCAAGAGCTGAGTAGATCTTCGGCAGGATAGTGTCGAAGCCATTCAGCCACTTCACCTTGCCCGTCTCAATGGCCACCTCAAAAGCATCCGTGACCATCTTCGGGTTAGCCCCCGCAGATTTGGTGACGGAGCCAACCTCGCCCTGTGGAGAGATACTTATGGTGGCCGTCTCGCCATCCATTTCCAACAAGATGAGTTCATATCCCTCATACTCTTCGGCTGGATACACATCCACCGAAGTGCCAAACTTGTGGGCCGCCTTGTTGGCTTGGCCAACAGCAGAGAAATCCTCTGCTGTTAAATGTTCTCCTCGATCATTTGATCCAGTTCCTCTTCCGTCACGGTATCGGACTCTGGCTCTGGTGACTCTTCCGGTTCGGCGGACTGCTCCAAGTTGAACAGTCTCTCCACGAACTGGCCCAACTGTTCCTGTGTCATCAACTGAGCGATCTCGTGTGGCTCTGCGATTTCTATCGTCTCTGATTCTTCGGGCGATGGCGTCGGCGGCGTCACCGACTCCTCGCTCGTGGGCGAGCTTTGTGAATTCGTCGTCATAAGATGATTTAAGGCTGCTTTCTTTTTCTCCTCTGAGTTTGGCCCAGATATCCTTTTCGGGAAACCACAACACGGCCTGAACGTCGGCATTTGTAACAGTGTATCCTTTCTTTTCAAGGCGATTCCGCACCTCGTTTATAACCTCAGAGATGACCCTGCGGTCCTGATTACTGGGGACATCAATAGGTTTCAGGGAATCCGCGATAACCTTGGAGGTCCTTGCCCACTCTGGTCTCAAGGCATTCACCTCTTCTTTCGTCAGCCTGACGGTCCTGCCGTTGTCGGCATACCACTGCTCGACAAACTCCGCCTTCGGCGGGACAGGTGCAGGTTCCTTGGGGGCTTTCTGGAGACGAACCTCAGCCACCTCTTCAGTGATCTTGCCCGCCTCCAAGGCGGCCCTGATCTTGGCCTCCTTCGGAGCCCAGACTTTCAGGCGCTTTTTATGCGCCGCTTTGGCCTTTTTGTTTTTTGCTCTGGCAGCACCGAATGCTTTATCAATAGCCACGCGCGTGGATTCCTGCGACCGGATGAACTGCTTGTGGCTCATGTCGGGTTTGACCTCTTGCACGGGGCCAATAAAGCCTGACGCCCCCAATCTTCTCGCAACCTCTGGCGTGACGGGAGTGCGAGTCATCTTGTA
>Ga0098061_1000295_pt1 | contig 22997 bp, 18 predicted proteins | sample 22_taG_FD_92579 | JGI IMG/M metagenome (GOLD analysis project Ga0098061, IMG submission 92579) | Marine viral communities from the Subarctic Pacific Ocean - 22_ETSP_OMZ_AT15343 metaG | ecosystem: Environmental > Aquatic > Marine > Oceanic | place: Subarctic Pacific Ocean | collected 2015-01-20
ATAATAATTACCTGTACTAACTCCTGCTCCACCTGCTTCTAGGTAGAAGTTAAAGTTACCAGTTCCATAATTAGCAACATCTAATGATGTAGAACTACTATATGGGAATCCAACAGAAGTATTTCCAAATCCAATTAAACCACCACTCGTAGTGCTTCTACCAAATCTAATACGAGAATTATTTGAATTAATAACCTCAATATCCGTAGCAGGATTTGCAGTTCCTATTCCTATTGAACCAAAAGATCCTATACCAGCAGTAATATTTGCTACTGTATAATCAGATGCAGTTGTTATTCCTAGTGCAGTTGTAGCAACAGTAGCAGTATCAGCATTACCAGTTAAAGCACCAACAAAAGTAGTAGCAGTTATAACACCTGTAGTATTCACAGACGCATTAGTAGTTAATCCACTAGCAGAGGTAGCAGTAACACCAGTCAATGCAGAACCATCACCATAATAAGTGGCTCCAGTAACAATACCAGCAGTAGTAACACCAGCAACAACTAAAGAATTCGTTACTACATTTTCTGTAGTAATACCAGATCCACCAGTATTGGTGACCGTTACATTACCCGATGCACTACTAACATCAATACCTGATCCAGCAGTGATTGCAGTAACAACACCAACTGATAATGTATTACCATCACCAAGAAGGCTGTAAAGTTCGTTAAAATTGGTATTGATTTTTACTGCACCATCTAACAAAGAATCACCAGTATCATCATTAGCAGTTGTACCAGTATTAATTCCAAGTTTTGACATTACTTCTAGATCTCCCTGTAGATTTATTTATGATATTAAACGTAATTATCATATTTTAAAGGAGATCGTCTAACAACCAAAGATGAAGTTGAAATACCTGAGTAACCATCATTTCCGTAGAAATTAAAAGTACTTATTCCAACTCTATTATCAAAATTAATTCTACCCCAGCTATAATTACCAATACAGTTAGATGTACTGATACCACCAGTGAAAATCTGGAAGTTCCTAGAATCAAATGTAACTATAGTGGAGTCAAACGTAATGAAAGTACTATCAAAAGAAGATCCACTACTAATACCAGTGAGATTTGATGTCATTCTTCTCACATAAGTTACACCCACACCGACTACATCCGATTCAACTGTGGCTGCATTTCTAACTTGATAAACTGAATCCGCAAATGATGTAGTAATTGCAATTTGTGATCCGTCAATTCTCTCACTAACCAAGGTTCCAGCAGTAGAAATCGATACATTTGTGTTGAACATAGTGAAATAATCACCAACATCAAGTGTACTAACAGTAACTGCTGTTCCAACGACACTAGTATTTCTCATAAACGAAGTTTCAGGAATGTAGAAATCAACTATCATTTCATCTTGTCCAGAAGCTGTTGATCTTCCCATTGCAACAACTATACCATAATCTCCAACATAGGAACCTACAAGAATGTTTTCTCTTACAATATCTGGGGTTTCAATGAGAACGGCTGGTGGATTAGATGAGGTATATCCAGTTCCAGGATTAATAACTGTAGCACTATTCACACCATAATTAATAACATTTGTCGTTGCAGATGCTCTTTGTGTTGTTCCAACTCCAACAGGTGTGGAAATAGTAACCTGTGGAGGAAGTGTATAACCCACACCAGGGTTGGTAATATTGATAGATGTGATTGTTCCAGCAGCAGAAACTACTGCAGAAGCAGATGATGAAACCAGTGAATCTTGAGATGTAATAATGATACTATTCTGGAAATTTCTCCGATAGGATTCATTTTCTGCATCATAAAGAGGTTCTATCGTATCGACGTATGCAAAAGTAGCGGCGGCGGATACTGGTTGAATTAAATATGATGAAGGATAGATCAAAGGTTCATAATGAGTTCTATCTTTACCAACAACTACATTATTAATAACTTTATCAACAAGTTGCTTACACCAAGTAACAGGTCTCAGGAAATTTGAATCGGTTGTAATACCAGGTCCACTGTAAGGATTGGTGAACAGTGAATCAACGGTATTAATACCAGTAACAACTCTTAAATCTTCATCAAATACAATACTTTGACCAAGTTCTGGCTTATTGTCAATATCAAGAGTATCACCAGGTTTAACAGTCTCCAGAATATCAACAAATCTAACATCAGTACTACCAGTTCCTTTATAGAATAGAATCTTGGAAGTATCACCTACCTTAGGTGCTTCAGTGAATTCAATAATAGTTCCACCGTTGAAGATGTATCCAGATCCAGGAATCTGTAATATATCATTAATAAATACGATCAATGTTTGTTCAATGTCAACTAAAGATCCAGCTCTGGTTGCGATTGGATATGGAAGTTCAGTTAATGTAATTTGGAAGTTAGTCTTAGATCCATCGAATTCATTATCAAGGGTATCAAGGACTTCTATATTACCGACAGACCAAGAATTGAACTTGTCATCGTAAACTTCATCAATCAGAAGTTGGAAACTTTCAAATGTCAAACTTGTATTAGTAGGAATACCAGTAGTTCCACCAGCTTCAAATGCAAGTCTTTCACCATTACCATATCCGAAACCATAGTTTCTAAGAATGAAGTTAATAACACTTGATCCCTGCCCAACTACAATATCAACAGTTGCACTTTGACCAGAACCAACGTAACCAGGAGCATAACTCAAAGGAATGTTTTCATAATTCAAAGGATCATCAAATACAACATCATATGTTTTTCCAACACTTCCACATCTAGCGTAGAAGTGTTTTCTGGTCGAAATACCACTATTGATAACAAATGTCGTGGAATCAATTACTTCCACTACAGATATACCGTTAGCTGCTGGATCAGTAGATCTAGGACTGATGAGAACAGGTTGTGCAATACCTCCAGACTGATAGAAGGTAGGTACAGTAGAAACACCAACGTTAGTCTCAAACTCTGTGCCACTATTGACAGCCGTGACCTTAGATCCACAATAGTATGGATCTGTTGTTCTTGGATAGGTGTGAGTTGTTGCTCCACCATCCAAACCACAAGTCATTGCAATACCAGTAAAGAGAACTTGACTCTTTTGACCACTAGTCTGGAGGTTATGTGCTGTTGCTGTTGTTACTGTAGCAATACCACTAACATTATCATAGACAAAGTTAGAGATGTTGACAGGTCCAGAACCTGGATAGTTACAGGTAAATGATATACCAGTAACCTTAACTTCATCGCCCGATAAGAGACCATGAGCAGTAGATGTTGTAATTGTTGTAATACCAGTGATGGAGGTATAACCAACATTGGAAATGTTTCTTGGAACGTAGAATACTTGTGGGTTAGTTATGGCAACACCTACGATGTGACCACCACTGACAGCAGCAGTTCCGATAAACTCAATGTTTGGTATACCAGTACTATAGGTTTGAATACTGACATTAATAGTTGTTTGAATGCCAGATCTATAACCTGAACCACTGTTACCAATACCGATACCCGTGATTGTTCCAGCAGAGGAAACAATAGCAGTACCACCAGCAGAAACCAAAGGTTGATATCCAAATCCGCCAATAGAACCAACAGAAACCATCAAACCACCAAGTGGATATTCTCCATTGTTTGGATCATATCCTGTTGGTGATCCACCATTACCAGTGAATGTGATACTGGTAACACCAGTATTCTCAGCCATTCTATAATCACCAACCTGAAGTGAATATGGTTGTAAACCTGTTGGTTGTTGAACTATACCATTGAGAACAATGAATGGATTATGTGATGCAATACCGCTGACATCAGAACCATCTACCTTCATAGAAAATTCACTTCCAATACCAGTAAACTGAGAGGAGATATTATCAAATATGTAGTTCTGAGTATATGTTTCGTCAGATGTACCCACAATACCGGATCTCATAAAAGATCTTCCTTGGAAAGATGAAGTACTAGTAATACCGGTCCAATCAGTACTGTCAGGATCAACATTTGCACTGGTTGATATTGGTTCTTGACCCTTAGGTGCAGATGCGAAATTCACAGTATTGTCAATAATATTATACTGACCACTCAACTTCTCAACCAGATCACCATTAGTGTGTGAATGTCTAGCTGTTCCCATTCTTGCTCTAACAACATTAACTGATGTTGTATTACCGACTCCGACAGAGGAAACCATAACAATCTCATTACCAATACGAAGATTGTCACCAGTGAAGATTGAAGTGATACCAGACAAAAGAATATCCTGTTCAAACACAACGTCTTGCGCAAGAGTGGCTGTAATACCAAAGGAAACAATTGGTGATTGGACAATATTGTCAATCGCAAGAAGAACCTTTTGATCCTGTTTTGTGGAAGTAATGCTGTGTCCAACACCACTACCTATAGATTCAATGTCAAGAATGATGGGGTCATATTTTAGAGAATTTTCCGCACTACTACTAAATTTAAGTTCCTTATTGTTTGGAGCAACAACATAAAGAGATGTTGGTAACTTATCAGTAACACCAATACCAGGAATTGCTGTTGTACCAATACCAATCGATGCAGTACTTCCAATACCAGGAGAAGTGTAAGTGACTTCTTCACCAGTTACAAAGAAGTGATTTGGAATGGTCACACTATTTTTTGTTATATCAACAATTGTTGGATCACTACCATCAAACCCTCTCATGAAGATTTGATTACCCTTATGATTTAGACCAAATGCAGTTTTCTTATCAAGCATTGTTCCTTTATAGATGCCCTCATCAGTATGAATATGTAAGTTATTCAAATCTATATCTGTTGGTCTAGTATTGTCAGTAGGAGGTTCCACACCAATAGAGAATACTCTTACTTCCACGTCAATTCCTGCAATTGGTGCATATGTAAGTGTAAGATTACCACTACTTGTATCCACACCTACCTGACCCAGTGATCCTCCACTCTGGACATTTGCATATTCAACAAATTCTGCTGAACTAGCGACAGAATTAAGTGTGATAACTTCAAATGACTCATATTCGGAGTTTGTTGTATCATTAACAGTAACAATATAGTAAGAAGATTCTATATTCCCTGAATATGATGCAATTGTAGTTACACCTGGTGAACCAGATGCTGAAATTGAAGTAAGTTTAGACTCTAATTTTGAATTATCTAGATAAATCGTTCCTGGACCAGTCCCAGTATCAGAAGTAGCAATGATCGATGTGTTGACAGTAAGAGCAACACCTACATTTGGAATGAAATCAACATCAATATTACTACCATCGATATAAGCATTGAAAGTACCAAATCCAACTATATTTGTTATAAGATTGCCATATTCTAAGAGATAAACATCAGTTCCATCATGAACTAAATTTAGTTCATCAACAGAGTAATTGTCTGTAGTATCTTCAATCTGTACAAGTAACTTGGCAGATCTATATGTAGTTGGAATAGAAGTAACGGTTGTAGTTGTACCAATTGCAACATCAACTCTTGAACTATCAACCTGAACAATATCACCGAATGTAGTTGTTCCTATACCACTATTGTTATCAAGAAGACTGAATGAAATCGGGCTAAGATCATAAGAATGATATGCAAAGTAAATTGGATAGAATCTTATGAACCACTCTGTCCCATCTGATGCAGGAATGAAGTCATAAGAACCTAAGTACTTGGTATCAAGAGTTCCATATTGAGAAATAAGGGTAGTATTTTTATTGTGTAGAACTGATAAGAAATCAATCTGTCTATTATTAGTAAGAACCTGATCTCTAGCATAAACAAGGATCTTATTGTAGGTGTAATTTGAAGGGAATTGTCCAACATTTGCAAACTTATCCGGTCTTTCAACACTATTAAAAGTACTACTAAAGTCATCGATACTCAGAACTCTGTTACCAACGGATTCATTGAAATCAGTGAGAATCTTATTTTCAAATATAATTTCATCGGATGTAAGAAGTTTATTAATATAAAAAGAGTTCTCAGAAACATTATCAAAGTCTTGCCAACAATGAATACTTGACTCACTAATAACATCAATAACAACTTCAACGTCAGACTCTGGTGTAGATACAATGATACCACCTGGAGTATGTTCTGTTGACTCTACAGCTAAGTCTGCAAACTTAGCAAGACCTGCAACATGACCAAGACTGGAAATTGCATCATCCCATTTTTCCAGAGGAACAGTTGACTTAAGTGAATAAGACAGATTCTGATAATACTCATTGTTTGGAATTTTCTGAAGACTGTCGTTCAAGAAACCAATATTTGTATTCCATCCATCAATGATATTAGTACCTGCTCCAGTTGCAACCGTTGAATTAAAGTCAAATTTCTTCTGAATAATGACTTCAGTTCCAGAAGCTTCTCCTATAATTTTTGAATTAACTTCAAACCCATCAGATGTAGAAACTACCAATGTTCTGTTAGTAGGGTTCCATCTCTCAACAATACCACTATTAGTACCAGAGTTTACAATCTCATCAATAAAGAAGTTATTTGGTTTCAAGTTAATATCAAAAACTGGAAAATCACTTTCAGGAATTGCTCTACCTATAGATCTTACTTCATCCATAATACCTGGACTCTCACCAGACTTCAGATAACCATCAAGACTATATTCAAAGTATGCACCAGAACCACCAAGTTGCATATCAAATCCAGTTACATCAAACAAAGCATAATCATAGTTCTCAGAGTTATATCCAATATCTGTAGAACCAATAGCAACAGAGATTCCTTCAATCAAAACTTTTGCACCAGTCTTATATCTAAAGTCTACCGAATCACTGAACTGAGAACCCAAATATACTCTGACATTTTTGGTTGACTCTGTATAAGAAATCGAAGAAATACCAACACCATTGGAATTCCTAGTTGGAATAATTGTTGGTGTTGTACTATAAAGACCGTTTGTATTCTTAAAGATGTTAACCTCAGTGTCACCGAGATTATATTTAAGGTCTACATCTTTAATAACCTTATTAGTAAAACCATCGAGAATGACTAGTTCTGGATTTGTCAAATAATTCTTACCAGAAGAAGTAATACTAATATTTTTAATTGATTGAAGTGCCTCTACTTCTAAAACTTCTGGAATATTTGCAACAACCTTAAGTGTCTGATCAGAAGGATAGTCGAAACCAATCTCTTCAAACTTAGTAGATAGAATTTCACCAATACTGTTACTAGAAATTGTAACTATTGCATTACTACCAATACCACTTCTTATTGAAGTTATGCCAGGAAGTTCTTTGTATCCTGATCCACCGTCATTGACATTGATGTTTGAAATTGCACCAAACGCACTCTTAGAAGTTGTGGTATACTTCAGAGTTGAATTAGAAGAATTATATAAAGAAACATCGGGAATATCCTTAATACTATAATTAAACGATGTCGATCCTACACCTTCGATGTTATAACTACCATTATAAAGAGATTCAACAACTTCAACAGAATTATGTACATTAACATCATTATCAATGATGATATCAGATTTAATTGATGGTATGGTATCCAGATAGTCTGGTTCAAATCTGTAGTAGAGTTGTGTTGGAACAGTGTCACGAACAGATAATTTGAGACTTGCATCTAAATCAACACCAGGTCTTCCAGTCTTAACAACTTCAAACTGACTTGTTTCTCCTGTGGTAAAGAAGATATTAGAATACTCTCTATCTGAATAAAGGTTCATATCAAAGGCAGGGAACTTAGCTCCACCATTGATGAATGATAATGATGAGTCAGAAAGATCAAATGTAAGTGTATTATTCTTCTTAGTTTGAACCCTTGGATTAATCTTAGAAAGAGTACCACCAGAAGCACTACTAATGTCTACAAAGTCTGGATTCTCTAAGTTTACTTCATACTTCTCTCTCACCAGTCTTACTTTCGTATCGTTAAAAGGAACTACGTAGTAGATCGCATTATCCTCAAGACCACTAGAAGGTGAAGAGGATGTATGAATAACCTTATCCCCAAGTTTGAAAAACTCTCCAGAGAAGTTAATAGAGTTACGTACAACATCAACATTACCTGCAACAAAAGTCTTAGGATCAAATACAATTCTTCTATTAAAGTCATTATATTTGACTATTACAGTATCCTCAATATTTGGTTTAATATTAATATTAACAAGATCCCCTTCGGTCAAACCATGAGTAGAAGCAGTGGATACAGTTATAGTATTTTTAGAAACTTCAGCAGTAACTACATTATTAAAAATAGTAGTAAATTTGTGACTATTACCTACACCAACGTTGGTGAAGTAAAAAAGTGATGTTGAAGTGTTTATACCAATATATGTTCCAGTAGAATCAAGTCCTACCTTGTTAGAACTAATACCGAAAGTGTTATCGGACAGTGGAACGGCATAAATGTTCTGATATGATGAGAGGTTCACATATCCAGTAGAAGATCCATTCCAAACCTCAATACTTGTACCACCATTTGGTGTGTAGATTAGTGAATCATTAAGTTTTAGGTTATGGTGTGGATAGTAAATTGATTGTGGCTCAATAATTACTTGAGTTTGACCAACACCAGGATTTGAGAATATGATAGTATTACCAATACCTGTTCCCAACACAGTCCCAAGACCAACAGATTCTGCAGGATCGAAATAAAGGATTTCATTTACATTAAATATTCTGGTAGTCTTGAGAGAACCTACATTAATACGGAACTTCTTAGGATTCTCATAGAGAATAGAACTATTTTGATGTGGAACAGGACTGGTTCCTTCTACTGCTCTTTGGACTCTAATCCTTCCTGTTCTCTGGTCAAGATTTAGAACTCTTACTTTCTCCTCATCAATTGTGAGAATATCGTCAGGTCTGATATAAGGATGCTCAAGAATACCATTAACATATAAGTAGTTAACGTCATTACTACTTGCAGTAGAAATACCAAGAGTCAATACAAAGTTATCTCTTCTTACACCAACATTGTATGCACCATCAAATCCACCAAAGTAATGGGACAACCCATTTACATTTATAATGTCACCATTATTAAATGAATGTATTTGAGTTGAAAATCCAATAAATGTTCTATTAGAAGATGGAGTAAATTCTACATCATAAAATACTGTTCTTGCAATACTAACAGTGTCAACTGTCTTACCTTCAATTGATGTGACTTTTGAAAGTGCCCCATTTCCACCACTATTTGAATTATCAAATATAATGTCATCATTGACCTTATAATTAGAACCACCTGCCAAAATATCAACTTCTTCAACCACACCCAGAGATGCGGAAGTAACTTTTAAATTTTGTTCTTTTACAAAATTAGAATTGAAAATATACTTATAATTATTATCATTGAGATTGTAGTTGTAAGTATTTCTTAACCAACCATTACCTTGGATATCGTATTCATTCTGATTGGATATTGTTTTAAAATTAGTGATGTTTGGTAATGAGTTATAAGAATCACCAATCAGATATGGGAACTGTGGTCTCCTGAAATTTTTGAAGGGTCCAACAGAGTCATTGATTGTATTAATTGTTGCGAAGTATGCATAGGTTCCATTTGGATAATCTGGTGTAACACAGAATCTACCGTTGTGTTCATCAAGATCACCAGCACCAGTGTATATGTAATCTTCTATGAAGAAACCTAAGGGATATAAAGAAATAGGTGGTCTGTTTAAGTCAGAAGTCTTTAACTCATATCCAGACTTCATTTCACTTACAAAAGAAGAACCATCAGCCTGATTAAAACCATATGGACCATAAATGGGATTACCATCGTATGCCCAACCAATAATTGGTGAATGAAATGTATTTGAGACCTCAACACCATTTACAATTTTAAGGTCTCTAACTCCATAACGGGTGTTATCGTCTAAGGTTCCAGAAATAACAAATGTATTTTCTCTTAATGGACGAGGAGCATAAAGATATGAATATTGTAACTCATCATCACCGATATTGTTATCAAGAAAACCATCGTCACCATTAATAATGTTAAAGTTTCTTTCAAACAAGTTGATGTTCCATTGATCGATCATTGGATCAATCACAACTTCATTACCAGATGCAGTTACTTTGATAGTCGTTTTGTCTGGAACATATCCTGCACCACCCTTAATGACACTAACAGATTCAATTTTTCCATCATTAAGGACTGGTGTTAGTGCCGCATTCTTACCAGTTGTAGTCTGAAGTTCTAAATCAGGAGGAGAGTTGTATCCTGAACCAGGATTATTGATCAAAACATCTACAACCTGACCATTATTAATGACAGGATCTAGAACCGCAGTAGAACCACTAAAGATAGTTGTACCTGGCTTTCTATAAAAGTTGATAACCTCTGATGAACCGTATCCAACACCACGACCAGTTACATCGATAGATTCAATTTTTCCTCTGAATATTGGTTGAACCTGACAAGAGAAGTCTTGACCAGCTCTAGTAGATACACCAGTGATACCATCAACACTAACAACAATTGGTTTGTAGTTGAAAGAACCAGAACCAGTTGATCTGAGATCAACTGAAACATTTCTATTATAATAATAGTCAACAGAGGTGTTTCCAGTTCCGACTTCTGAAAGTGAGAACTTATTGTTATCAATCTTTACAACATAATAATCTTTGGATTGGACCAAACCATTGACGGTCGAACCTGTATAATTTACAATATCTTTCTCAGAATAACCATGATCATTAATGGTAAACTCATTTAATGCGGTATTAACACCAACAATTCCTCTCTCTTTGTTCTCATATCCTGTACCAGGATTTGTAACAACAATAGAAGTAACAATATTTTTCAGTGTAGAAGATCTAAGCTTATGAACCCCATTACCAAAGAACTTAAGTCTGATGGTATTAATACCAACAATAGAGTCATCAAAGTTTTCATAGAGTTTTACAGTCTTGCTGTCTACGACTCCAACATAATATGAGGCGGCAGTAGAAAGACCTCCAACGGCCATCTGGTTGTCTGTGAGGTATATTACCTCCTCACTGTCTCTAAATTTGTGAAAGGTAGAAAATCCAATGGTACTGGAACCAAGACTGACCTGCGCAGAGCTCTGTTCAGCATTAAATGGGACATCATGTGTTACTGAAGATAGTCTTACTTCAGCAGCTGCATCGATACCATTACCACCAGATATAGTGACAATAGGCCTTTGTTGATAATCAAAACCACTATTAATAACATCAATTCTTTCTAACTGACCTTTGACATTAACGACACCGGTTGCACCAGTTCCTACAATGTCATCAACTTTTAGGATGGGTGGATTGATAACATCATATCCTTTACCGCCATTTACAACTTTAAACTCATTTATACTACCATAGTTTAATTTATTGGGAGACTTATAGTTTAAGATCTCGACACCATTATTCAGAATACCAGTGTATCCTGTAACAGTCTTATATTCACCACTCTTATTTACAGGTGAAGAAATTTCTCTGTAAATAGACTGGGGTTCAAATGTTTTATTACGAAAGTTAAAGTACTCAAAGGTAACATCAACAACAGAACCGTTTAATGTGACAAAAATGTCATTGAAGAGATTTGAACTACTCTTTGATAACTTTATGTTTAAGTTGTCAACTCTCTTAATGTAGAAAACACCTTCTTCAATACCTTCAAATGTTGATGGAGATGTTATAGTAATTGTATTTCCATCAGTATCTGTTGTGGTAGTGGTTATTGTTCCCGGTGTATAATAAATTGTATCACCAGTATAGTAACCATGATCACCATTACTAAGTAGTTGAATGGCATTATTGTTTGCCACACCACTAAACTTCAGTAATCTATTATAAGGATTAATTAAAACATTATTAAATGATGGTATTGAGTTGGATGAAACAAGAAGATCATTATTATATTTTGAGTAAATATTTTGAACATTTACAAAATACTTATTAAGATATGGATACTTTGTTGAGTTTACATATAGTGTTTGATTCTCTACAGAATAATCTTCTGTAAGATCAAGTAAATTTTGTGCAGTTACAGTAAATGTGTCACCAGAAGTAATAGAAACAACAATTGCCTCAGTGACATTATTTTTATTGTCAGTAAAGGTAACTTTGTTGTTGGAGTTTAAAATATTATGGTCTTGGTTTAATTTAACACTATATCTCTTTTGAGAAGCATCAGTAAGAGTAAGTGTTTTTACTTTCCAATTAACATTAACGTTTAAATTCCAGTTTCTTGTCTTTTCTGTATTTTTACTAATACCAATAGATTTTAAATTAATTGTATCACCATGTTTTAGAGAGTGGTTCTTATCATCAAATACAATATCTTTAAGTGCTGTAGATATTTTTACTTCAATTTTCTCTTGGGAAATACTTTCACTTACATATGCATATGCAAGATCGTATAAAGTGATATCAGTTCCTTTTTCAATCTTACTGATTACTGAAGGGACATTAAAGAATTGATTATCATTTTTAGAAGTGAATGATGTAAAATAATTGACACCATCAATATCAGTAGTGTCGAGTATTCCAGTCTGTGGGAAACCAATAGTAGAATCTACGTCAATATATGTTGAACCGATAGAGACATCATTTAGAATCTTTGTCTTCTTATTTGGTACAAAAGATGAATATACAGTTCCGTCTACATCAATATCCCTATCGTAACCAAGATCAAGACTAGTCTGATAATAAACCTTTCCATTATATACAACAGGTCTAACATTACTAACAGAACCACGGGCCCCTGTACTATCTTGGAAAAGAGTTTTATTCTTGAGATCCATAGGATCACCAAGATACTTTTCAACAATAATGTCGGTGGTTACTTTGAAGTTTGCATTAGAAGGTCTTAACAGAAAATCACTAGGTCTAACAACTTCTACATCTTGACCATAAAGAGCTCTAAAAAGAATTTCAAAAGACAGATTAGTACCTTTAGATTTGTAGAAACTATCTGCATGATAGATAAAATTTTCTTGATTCAATCCAGTATATAAAGTTCTATCTTCAAAACCAGGAAGCACCTGAGTCTTCAACTTAGTTAAGAATTTTTGTAAGAATATAATACTTAAATTCTTAATCTCTACTTCTGCAGTATGAGTATCAGCCTCTGATGATTTAAATACTAATTCATCAGGTGTATTGGATCCTTCGTAGGAAGTTACCGCACTAAAACCCCTTCTACAATTCTCAAAGGCGGTGTCTGTCTTATACTCATAGTAAATAATCTCATCATCAATCTGAATCAGACCGTCTCTAGTTGGAAACCCTTCAGTGAAGTTACCACTACTATTGGTTGTAATTGTTGTGTCAGTATATGATAAATTCGCACCAAGAATAGTAGAGGTTGTGAGATGTGTTAATTCCTCAACCTTTACATATTGATCAATATTTTGAACAAGATCATATGTTCCACTTTGATATTCTTGTGACACATAATATTGTTTTAAAAAATCAACAAGAAGCGGAAAATCGTCTCTAACATAGTCAGGAACTTGACTCTCGACAATATTCTGGAACTTAATTCTATCTACTGACATTCTTTAACTTCTGATTAGTGTTCCGTTTGTATAACTGGATGTTACATTATAATTTGTTCCAGAAACATCATTACCAGATGATATATTGTCGGTAAGAGTACTTACAATACTGGAAGATGGATCTACCTGTAAATAAAGATCTTGATAACCAATTACATCATTTGAATATGGTGAGACAGAAATCTCAATCAATGAAATTGATCTAATTATAGATGTTGATATAATATTAATTGGATTTAATATAATCTCACCTTTAACATAATCAATTATTCCAATAGACTTCTTTAGAATGACTGGTTCAGTTGGTGAATTTAATTTAAACAAGAAGATCGTTCCGGTTTTTAAATCACAATTTGGCATATCACCAAAATAAACAGTATCACTGATACCACTAACTTTAAATCCTGAAGATTTAATGTTGTAACCTAGTTCACTCTTAACATGAAACCGATTTCCGTAACAAATTTCGTATTCGGCAAAACTATTTAACACAGGTACCAAATCTCTTCTCATAGTCACTGTAGTGATGTTTGAGGTGATAGAAGTGTGACTATCATCAACAATCTTTTGAAATTTACTATACTTAAATCTTGCACCAAATCTATTCAAACTTTTGGAATTTGAATAATTTTGGATATTCTCTATAATTAGTGACCTAATATAGGAAGAAGAAGGTGCAATGTCTGTATTATAATAAGCATTGACATCTGTTTCAACATACAAATATTTGAGATCAACAATCTCTGGCACAATACCAACAACAGAGTGTTTCTTTAAATTATTTACAAGGTTTTCTTTAATATCTCCAGAAAGATACACACCATTGTTTGGTTTAACACTGATAAAAACCTTTCCATATGCTGGAGGTGTCAGTACTTCTCCACCAAATGCGGATACAGATTCGGTTTCTGGATATAATGTAGGAACAATGGCTTCATAATCTGCTGCAGTAACTGCTCTATTCTGTGATGAGTAGATCTGAGTTGAATACTTTTTAATAGATTCCGTTGCCTCAATATCTTTTCCACCATAAGATGCGGTATTTACAGTAATAAGTGAAATGCCGTTATTGATAACAATACCATTGTTATCTACTAGACTACCACTAAATCTAAATTTATCAATATTATCTGCTTCTGGTCCAGCACAAACTGGATAACTAATAGTGATGTAGTTTGGTTCCTCTAACTTCTTACCAAAAACACCATCACCAAACAAGATTTCATATCTCTCATCATTTATTTCCTTAATATAATATATTGCTGAATTACTTGTAACATCAAATAAACTATTAGATAATGTATATTTCTGTTGAATTGTTGATGTCTCTGATTCTCTTACAATAACATTGATTAGATCAGTATCGATACCAGGATTAGAAAGAATAAACTTTTGATTAGGAAGTCTAGAACTTACAGAAAATGCTTGTGTGATCCATGTTCCCTGATAAATATCAATATTACTAAACTTTACAAACCCATCAGAATCTACTGGTACTGTAATGTCCGATGGAACAATAAATGTAAAATTAGTATTTACGAATCTTGAACTAGTGGTAACACAAATTCCAGCCTTTAATGTAATTGATGTTGCCTGGGTGTTATTAGCATCAATGTTAAAACTAATATTTGCTTTCGATGCTTTCCTAGATCTTGGAAGGTAACCAATATTTCTTGCCAAGGAGACGACGTTCTGTCTCAACGTGGCACTATCAATGAATACTTCATTTGTCACCATGTTGGTGTTATATGAATTAATGTATGTGTTATAAGCTAACACATCAATAATGGTTGAAAGGTTAGACCCTTCAAAATCGTAATCAGTAAAGTTTGAATTCGCCTTAAGGTAATTCTTAAGTGAAGTCTTTATCTGATCAAAATCTAAGTTACTAAAATTTACTAAAGGCATTTACCTAGTGGATTCTAATGCTAACGTTAATTCCTGTGCTGGTACATTAATACCAACAATTTCATACTGAAGAGTCACATCCATTGCAGCAGAATCGTAATTTGGTTTAACCAAGACTTCAATAATATCTACTCTTGGTTCATAATTTTCAAGTACTTGAATAATTTCATCACGAATAACAGAAGCAGACTGTTTATCAACATTCTCAAAAAGAATACCATAAACACCTGAACCTAAATTTGGTTCAAATGGTCTTTCTCCTTTCTGTGTGAAAATTAAATTACGAATCGATCTTGCAATAGCATTAGTATTTTTAATTACAATTAAATCATTAGTCAGAGGGTTAATCTGAAATGAAGCACTAATGTCTTTAAATTCTTTACTAACCCTTTGGACTGGCACAATAATACAAGAATACTGTCTTTATTTAGACAGTATCTTTAGAATTCGTTTAGGGTTACTTGTTGAGCACCACAAGTACACTGATGATCAGGATGAGAACAATCAGTTGTCTCAAAAAGACCATCAGTATTAACGCATTTCTTTTTCTTGGGTGTGAGTCCGTCATTAGCGATCTCACGAAGTAAATTGTCTTGGTTCTCCATTTATAATAAGTCCTTTACTGGTTTATATTATATGTAGGTAAGGATTTATTATTTCATACAAAAAAACCGGGTTTAACCCCGGTTTAATTATAATTTATTTACCTTGACCTCTATAATGCTTCTTTGCTTTATTACGTGATGTAGCACTTCGGAGAGTGTACTGTGAACATCCTTGACGGGTCTTCTTTGGTTTAGAAGGAACATAGTTCCCACCATTCATCATAGCCATAGTTAATTACCAATTGTAGATAGTGTACATTAAGGTGGGCCCTGAATAGAACTCACTAGGAAAATCAAAATAAAATCCCCACATTTTAAATAACTCTCATCTTTTCATGTCCAACACGAATACGTGGATCACACCAAATATCAATTCCAGATTCAATTGCATCAAGACAGAATGAAACATCTTCACCACACATATCTTGAACTGCACCAGATTCAAATACTTGCATCTTAGGAGCAAACCAAGGATACTTCATACCCTCACTTTCAAATACACCATTCTGAATCATAACCCATCCAAATCCTGTATAATCAACAGTAAAAGGCTTCTTACGTTTCTGAATACCATCAACCATTTCATGATTCATGACTCCACCATTATTGCGGAAGTCATCCTCATCTAACCAATGTGCAACAGAAGTAGTCTTACCATCTTCTGTACTATACCAACCAGCAACAATCTGCTTCTCCTCACCTTCAGCATTTAATGCTAGGTCACATAATTGCCAGAACTTATTAGTGTCGAATACAATATCACTATCAATCCATAACTGATAATCATACTCTAATTTACCATCCCAAGGAATTTGATCAGGTCCACGAAGTACATTAGCACCTAGACACTTACAACGTGCAAAGTTTACCATTGAACTATAGTCTTGACTAATCTGAATACTCATCCCATTCTGAACCATGTCAAAACATAGTTGAACAAAATTCTTAAGATAGGTATAACTAACACTACGACCAGGAAGACAAAAGACAATCCTCTTACCTTTCATCCTTTCCTTAATAGCGCCATAGTCCCATTCTGTATCACTATTCTTGTTACTTCTCTTAGGTACTGCAGCCTTTACTGTAAATCCTTTAGCCATGAAATAAGGTCACTCCATTTCAATTATTATTATACTTGAATATTTATTTGGTGTCAATAGGTAATCCTTTATTAATACGAGCTCTCTTCGGTCCCATAATCTGAGTAAAAAACTTGAACATATGATAAGTCCCCCTCTGAATATTCACTATCTATTAACCCTACAAGATTATTCAATATCTCCCATGATTCTTTGAATTTCTCTTCCTTAAGATTATTAAGTATACACTCATCTTTCAAATATATGTGGTAATACTTTGTAGGCTCAAGCCTTTCAACACTCTCAACATTACTATACTCAACCATTAATTACTCCCATAAGTCATATCTGATCTATCTATTATCATTTCACGAGCGGAGGCCCCTCTGAGGGTTTCCGAATTATTGATGGTTTTATTATCCTCGATTATATTCAGTAAACTTATCAATCCTACCGCTACGGGTAATAAGATAATACCTCTGATGATTCGATATGTTAATTTAAACATTACATTCAACATAGATTATTACAAAAGTTTTGAGAAATTTTTCCTACGGAATGGTCTCTCAGACCTGTTGAGGTGTTCTTAGTATTATACCACACCCTTCATAATATTAAAAAAACCCTCTAAGGGCCTCCATTATATTCAACATAAATTTGGTATTTTTTCTACGGGAATTTTTTTTTATCTTTTTATATCTGCCTCGCAAAAGACATACAGTGTAGGTTAGGGACTTATGGCAATTTATAAACGGCTACGGCGGTCGCCGGTTATCACAAACCCCCGTAAATCACTGTCGCTTCGGTATTACTGTCATTCTACTATTAGTCCCCTTATTTGTCAACAACTGTATGGGGAATATGTGTTAATTAGTTACACGCGTGAGGTGTAGTCCATTGCATAACTTCATAGATCTCGGTGTCACTATAGTCTCCAAAATACTCACGGGTGAATGTCATCATATCATCAAAACTTTTAAACGTTACATTATACGACTGACCACAGTTACCGCCATGAGTGTTAACAACTGAAACGGGTTTGATGTTAACATATTCTAAGAATTGTGTAATGGTCATATCACCGCACATGTCGTATTCTTCTGTGAAGGTGTTAGTCATGTGTGTAAATGATCTGTGAAAGTGTTAGCCATGTGTGTAAATGAGTAGTTTAAAGTCATACTCAGGACTAAGGGAGAATGTTACCGAATGCCCTTTAACATGCGTGGAGTCCATATAGTTGTGGTGCGCATTGTGTCATGCGCTGCAGGACCGAATGGACGAAAATACTTCTTAAAAACTTTCACCTGTCCGACAAGTGAATAACGTTCTAGAAGTTCTGCTGTGAGTTTCAAATGTGTTCCTGCGTGGTTACACTATAAGGACAGTTTAAAGGTTACTAACAATAACAGGATACTAATAAGGAGGGGAAAGTGTTTCCCCCCTATAAGGCATTAAGTGTTATATTAGCTCTCTACATTACCATCCACAATTGACTGTAAGATTTCCAAAATTTCATTACCATTGGTGCCCATCTTTAGGAGCCCAAGCATAACAGAACGTGACATAATTTAGTTAAAACAGTGTGCGAATGTACTGGGACTTACACTCTCGATGCCCAGGAGATTATGAATCCCTAAGAAAAACAACGCTAAGGATGCTTAGATTAGAGAATCATTGAGGCCCTTGATACCAGGTTGATTGTTGATCATTAGCACTGGTTAATCTACCTTTGCCAAAGTCAATTATATTCTCAAGTCTGGTTTCGTCTGATGTATCAAACCAGTACCAATCTTCTGGATATAGATTACCATAATTAATTTCACCATGGTAGTCTTTATCATGATTAATTACCATAGTAACTCCTTGATAGTAAGAGGGAATAAAGCCCTAGAATGTACTAGGTCTTAAGAATGTACTAGGGCTTATATGAATTGGCGTTTAGCAACTAAATGCTTGCGAGATCAATGCCCAGTGTGATTGGCCGGCTTATACTATAGAAACACTTTAAAGGTTACTAAAGTTATTAGCTTATGATTGATGGTCTTATGTGAAAAGTAACGTTTGCTCCAGCTGTGAGCTCTAAGACTGTAAAAAACCTTCTAATTGTTAGAAACTATACAGAGGGTTTGTGATACTTTACCAGTCTACATTGAAATCCTCGACATATGCATCCACTGTCTCATCTGGCTCTAATTTGAATAACTTTGTATAATCAATCTCACGGGGGTTAAAGTCACCCATCACCTCTAGATTAAGGGTGATTCTTACACGTCGCTTCTGAGCCAATTGATAGGAAACCATAGGAAGATTGCAGAGGGGAGGCTGATACTCTTAAATTATAATCCTTTTAGCCGTGTTAGTCAAGAGACTGACATATTTATAAGACTTATCTGAAAAATCAGAAGGTTTCTGATGTTTTATGTTTGGGGGGTTGACATAACTGAGAGAGCATGATAGACTGAAGCCTAAGATCACTATAAGTTGAAGGATTTAAACGTTTAAAGTGACTATAAGATCAGGTATTTCTAAACGTTTCTAACACTATAAGTTGAAGGATTTAAAGGGATTTAAACACAAATAAGTTGAAGGATTTAAACGTTTAAAGTAACTATAAGATCAACCATTTATAAGGATAATAAAGGAGATTAGAGAGGGTTAATAATACTAATTCATATCATTATCAGACAATAATAACAATCAAGATAAAACAGTCATATACATTTAATAAACCATTTAATTATTAAAAAACATTAAAAAACCCTTATTTATGTGTGTTTTAAGGGCTCTTAGTAGTGTTTAGTTAGTAAAAGGATTACATGTACTCTTTATTAATCGTTCTCCTAATTCCTCTTTAGTTGGTATAGCTGTATGGGGTCTATATGCATATATTATAGATGATAATTGAGCTTGTAACTTATCATCCATTCGTGTAGTTCTAAGATGATAGATTGAGTGATTCATTTAATAAGAAGGGACTTACGGTTTCTTTTAATTTGTGATGGTAGTAACGTTACTATTGGTGTCTTTCCTTCCTTTGTGATTGTATCAATCAATTGAATCAAGTTGTGATAGTAGTTGTTCATTAAGGATTAAGTAAAAATAAGCTCTATACTCTACAGTCAATTCTTCTTACTAATATCATTCATCATATTATTATATTCCTGCTCATCTTCACAATAATAGTTAATAATTTCTTCCTTCATTTCTTCTTGATCAAAGTCACTATAAAGGTCCATAAGTGAGTCTTGTACGATATCAATTAAAGTGTCTAAATCCATATTATCAGTAACACGAAAGCAATACTCTTCTTTGAGTTGATTAAGTTCTTCTTTGGTGAGGTTTGTCATAATTAACGGTTTGTTGTTAAGTGTAAAAAAAAGAAGAGCTTAGAGCTCCTCGATCATTTCATCTAGTTCTTCAATGTTTAACTCTGGACTGACGTACTTTGCGCCGTCTGGTGTTGCACCATCTTGGAAACCCATGCGCTCTACAAAGTTAAGATAGGAATAACATTTACGTGCTTCTTTATAGAAATACTCGTCGTTTCCTATCCACAAAGCAACATTCCAAGTTTCCCAATTAGTCCAGCCGTTGTAAGTTTCAGTGAGCATAATGAAAGAAAAAAAGATTTAATGGGGGAGGGGTTAGATAAACAATCAGTGAGAGAAGTCTGATAACAGAGAAACAATAACTGAGAGAAGTCTTAACCCCTTACACTACTAGGACACTTTGAAGGTTACTAACTTTATTTTAAGACAAAAAAGAGGGAAAGTATATTAACTCCCCCGATAGATCTTTAACCAACATATTCAAGAATATCAGCAGGATCATCACTTTGTAGATATACTTCAGTGAATCGAATTGCATCCCCTTGATCCTTAAATTCAATAGTTACATTATCGAACTTAGTTACATAATCAACCTTTACTGATAAAGGAAAAACATTACTAATAGTGAATAATGCGTCGAGTTCTGATAATGGCTCAGATGAAACAAAATCATACTTGATGATCATTGACATAAAAAAATAGCGGGGTTACATTAATAAAACACTTTGAAGGTTACTAACTTTATTTTGAGACAAAAAAAGAGGGAGAGTATATTAACTCTCCCGATAGATAAATTATACTAATTCAACTGGATTGATTTAACCTGCTTGAGCGCAGTCTGGTAGTAAGGTGTTACTACCTCAACCAGTTGACGAACGTCCTTAACAAGCATTTCCATCTCATAATGATGGATATTCCAGCGGTTAGTCCAGTCTGCCTGATATGCCCTTAAGGGGATGATCTGAGGATCTGGTTTCACTGGTTGCTGTACTGGTGTTGCTTTGATTATGACTGGTGTCACTTTCTTAGCGGGTGCTTTACGTGCTCTAGTCTTGCGGGTGACAGTCTTAGAGGTAGTGGCAGCGGTTGGCATACGTTTTAAAACGTGTTTGACTCTTTTAATATAGACCATTCTGGACGGTTTTGGGGAAAAAGTGGACAGTTTGACAACTGTCCTCTATTATAATGGATTTTTCTATATTATGAGCATCGGATAGGTAGTAAACTACCTGCAGGCACCCCGATATGGATTTTTTAGTTGTTTATACTTAGAAACACATGAAAATCCTGCAGTAGTTCGTTTATGGAGAGAACTGTGGCACAAATCTTATACACTATAACTGTGCACAAAAAAACCCCACAAAGGAGGGGAGATTAGTGGATAGTTTTCAGACTGTCACAGCATACTTTTAGTTATAGGTAAAATATGAACCAACTTCATAAGGGGGCCTTACTTAAATAATACAACCACCACAATTATATCATTTAATGCCCCACTTATGGGCCTTACATTGTGACAAGGTAACCACACCAAAACATGCCACAATTGCCCATACTAATTATGACCCACAAAACTCCTTTAATTTATTAGCAATAAGTGATGCATCAATCTTTGATGCTACGACATATGCTTCTACTTCAATCAATAGATCTAAGCCATCTAAACCCTCATCCTCTAATGCATTAACTAAGCTCTTAATCTCAGAAGCACTATATTCTGCTTTTCTAATAAAGTCAATAAAATCTTTCTTCTCCGTGAAAAATAAACCTAGTTTGCCATCACCAAGAATGCCATCATTACAATCTTGAACAACATGATGTGCCTCATGTCTAAGTGTATCTAAGTCGTTCGCAGTCCATTTAACTTGATCACCATTAACCTCACTATTCTCTTGACAAATTACTAACAATTGTGCGGTGGTATGATATAAACCACTGGAACCATCTTCACAATGTGCGGAGTTAATTAAAGGTGTAACTCCAACCTCTTTTAATGAATTGAACAATCCAATATGATCATCAAAACTATTACCTGCAATTGCAATACTAGGACTAAAAAGAATTAATGCGCTAGTTAAAATAGAAGAGAAAAGTTTTTTCATTTGTTTGTTATGTTTGTGTGGGTGGTATGTTAATTAAACTTGAGTTAAATCCTCAATAAAAATAAACTCATAAGATCCATCTTCTGGGTCGCGACTATTAACAACCCACTCAGAATAAATCGCGTCAGAATATTCAAGATTATCATCTTCGGCATGTTGTAATAACTTACCTAAAAGATGTTCTCCCATTATATTGACAGATTTTTGCTTGATTTGATTTGACATTTTTTAGTTGTGGTGAAAAGGGGTTATACTAGGAGGACACTTTAGAGATTAATCTCTAAATTGATATCCTCCAACATAAGTAAACTGTGTTAGGAACATTTCGTCGTATAATTCATACCCTAATTCTTGGTATTCTTCAAGAATAATAGCATAGATTTCGTCAGTTAGGTCTTTCATTTTGGTGTTGTGTGTTGTGTGTTGTGATTAAAGATTGTTGAGTAAATCGGTGAGTACATCATCACCGTACTCATCCTTTATGTCCTCTTTTAATTCATCTTCCTTTGCCATTTCAAGGTTTTCGTAG
>Ga0098061_1000300_pt1 | contig 22805 bp, 37 predicted proteins | sample 22_taG_FD_92579 | JGI IMG/M metagenome (GOLD analysis project Ga0098061, IMG submission 92579) | Marine viral communities from the Subarctic Pacific Ocean - 22_ETSP_OMZ_AT15343 metaG | ecosystem: Environmental > Aquatic > Marine > Oceanic | place: Subarctic Pacific Ocean | collected 2015-01-20
TAACAGGGATATTATCTGGACAAAGAAAATGTTACATACAAAAAGAAATCTTCTTTATGAGAATTTACTTAACGACAAACATACTCATAGTTGGCAAATATCTAATTATGTTCCCAAGTGGATTATTGAGCAATTTGTAGAAAGAGGAGAAGATGATATTTTTGGTTATCTTTTTGATAACAACTTTAAATATAACAAATAAAAAGGAGAAAGAAATGAGCAGTAATACATATGAGCAAATTGCTTCTGAATTAAAACTAGACTTTAAGCATTTTTTAGAACTATATCTTAATCAGTCTACTAGTTTAGAAGAATTAGATATTATAGCAAAAGAAATGAAAGACAAATGGAATATAAAGGAGAATAGATAATGGGATTAGACCAAAGTGGCGGAAAGTTAAATTATAAATACGAGTATGAATTTGAAAACCAACAAGGAGAAAAGGTAAAACATAGTTATACAGGAGTAGGGCATTTTGAGTGGAGAAAACACGCAAGATTGCAAGAGTTTATGACGAGATTATATATGGACAGAAATAATCTAAAAGATAAATGGAGGCTAAGAGATGATGGTTCGTGGTATCCAATAGAGTTTGGCAAATATAATAGAATTAGATTGAAAGAAGAAGATATAGACAAACTAGAAGAGGCAATTAAAGATAATTACGAAGAGTATTTTTGTGATGGTGGATTTTTATGGGGACATCAAAGGCAAGAAACATACATGCATGCATATAGAGAGCAGGATTTAGAGTTTATAGAGTATGCAAGAAAGCGATTGAAAGACAACAAGAGAGTTTATTATTCTTGTAGTTGGTAAAATAGTTGGGAACAAAAAAGAAAAACTATTGTTAAAGGTAGTATGAAACAAAAACAAAAGGAGAAAAAATGAGTCAAGACTATATAAAAATTAAATTGAAAAGACTCAATAAAATTAAGATTTTTGTAGTAAAAAAGAATGACTATAATTCTTTATTGTCAGAGGTATTGAAAGTGTTTAGACAATTAGGATACAATGTAAAGGTGGAGGAAAAATGAGTAAAGAAATACAAACAAATCAAGAGTATGTAATAAGAACTCTGTGGAAGTCAGACCAAGTATTTTAAATCAGAACAGAGGTGGAAGGTTCGGAACTTTAGGAAAACCGATTAAATCATTCCAACAAAGCCTCATAACCTCAGTTCTGAAAACTTAAAAAGGAGAATAGATGAAAGTATATAGAAGATATCATAAAAAAGAAACAATGAAAGCAGGAAGATATTACATAGGAGATTTATGTTATATCTTGGATGAGGATGATTGGGTAGAGGTATGTGATTTAATATTTCCCTTTAATGAAAAACATAATCACAAAGACATTGCCAATGTAGAACTTGGCGGAAGATTTAAATTAAAGAATGGAAAGATTATATCTTTGTATGGAACTGAACATGGAGATGGGACATACCATATAAAGAATATGAAAGATAATAACATAGGAAAACTTCATGTAGATAGCGGAACGTTAGGTTGCGTTATGATACAAGATAAAAATGAACTGCCTATGGGTAGTGGATATAAGACGAAAACATTTAAAGAGGATTTTGAGTTGGACTATACCAATAGCGGAGAGATTGTATTTAAGAATCTTGATGGAGATTGGATAGCATATATACCAACAATGTAAGATTTGGGGGTGGTGGATATTGTCGCTACTCTTTGCGAGGGAGTATTTGTCTAGGGTAGTAAGTAGTGAGACAAAATGTTATATATGTGTCTGCGGATGCTAATAAGAATATCTTACTAGTTATTGCATAGCAATTATATTCAGAAACCCCCACTAGATTTATGGGAACTTTAATTAACAAAAGGAGTATAAGTAGTATGAAATTATTAGAAAAGATATTTACATCTATGTTAAAAGCAATAGGTATAAAGGAGGAGAAATGAATAAAAAAATAATACAAGCGATTAAAGAGTGGCTATCAGATAATATAGTAACTGATGATGAAATCAGTAGTATATCAGATGGGACACATGATATAGTGTATGGAAGAAAAGAGTTAGCAGTATCTTTAATGGAAAAAATACATACATGGGAGAGATTTCCTGAAAACATAAACATAGAGGAAGACAAATGAGAAAGAAAGATTTTGACTTAATGGATTATATGAGTGAAATACTAGATAATTTTTATAATAAAAATGGATTGGAAAGTATGTGTGCTTTGGATAGTCAGCATTGTGGAAACTATAAAAATCAAGAACAATATAAATGGTTGCAAAGATTTTCTATTGTTTGGGAAAAACTTGAAGATAGATACAATAAAAGAAATTATTATCAGTATACACGTTTGAAAGGAATGCAAATGAACAAAGGAAATAAATCATATCTATATACCAGAGGTAGTGTAAGTGGTTATAGTATAGTTATTGAAAATCTTACACTTGAAGAAGAAAAAATATTGTGGAAAATAATACGACCAATATACCTTCTATTCAGAAAAACAAGAGTATTGGAGGAAATTTATAATGAAAGTAAATGAATACAAAGCAAACCCCAACATAGAAACAGGTGGGACAAGCAGGTTCAGTGAGGTTATGTTAAAACCTATTGAACTATTATTAGTATTTGGTAAACCCCATACATATGATAGTTATAAAGTATCAGGTGAGTATCTGTTTGAACACAGAGAAACAGGAACACCTATAACTCTATATGATTGGAAATATACTACTCTGTATGAATCAGATGGTATTGAACCAGTAGATTTTTGGAAGTTAGATGAGGAGGTTCAGTTTAATATAGGTTCAAAAAATAGTTATGCTTTTGGATTTGATGAATGGATAAAATCTTTTATTAAAGATGAGTTAAATAAAATAAACAAAGGAGAAAGACAATGAGCAAGATGAGTGAGTTAGATAGAAAAAGACAAGAAGTGGAGGAAGTAATGAGCAATGAAAACGAAATAACAATACAAGTCTATTACACAATAGATGATGAGACAGGTATCAGACACTACGATACAGATAGTATGCGTGATGAGTTTGATAAAGAGATTGAACAACTTGAAGACAACACACAAGCAGAGGTTGATGGTTGGAATGAGAAGCAAAAAGACTATGCTATGGATAGTATGACAAGTGATGAAGTAGAAGGAGAAAAACAATGAGTAAAAAAGCAAAAAATATTGATGCTAAGAATATTCATAGTGCAATAGAAGCATTTAAAATACAAGAAAAAATAGGAAAGTTGATAGACAAACTAGATAAACTGGGTTTTGAGTTTATGTTTTATAATCACCAGTCTTCTATAAGGAGGAAGAGATGAGAGATTATAAGTCTAGCCTTAAACGAAGGGTGGAAACCTGATTGGCAGAAATAAAATCGTGTAAGTGCATGGATTGTTGGAAAACAATAATGACTTACGAGTCGTGGGAATATAAAAATATAACATATTGCTATGCTTGTTGGCTAGCAATAACAGAAGAGGGGAGAGAAAAAAAAGATGAGAGATTACACACAAGAAAGTATTGAATCAAAATATAGAGCAGACTTGGAAAAACTTGGCAGTTATTCAATAATTATACCGCTAGACAAGGGGGATATTGGTTGTTATGTAGAAGGATTTGATGATATGAATGTTAAAGATTCTAATGAATTTTGTAGAGAAGTTGTTAATTTATTAGAGTTTGAAATAATAACAATGAATAATACACAAAAGAGTAAATCAAATAGATTTCTATATCTAGTTAAAGAGGTTACGAAAAAAATATGTAGGATGAATAACTTAACATTTAAAGATTCTGATGAGTTATTCTTACTAGGTCAAGGCGATGCTTGATATTAAAGATATATATAATGCATATCTTCAGAAACTTAATGAGGATAATCGTATCAATAGATATGAGGACAAGGAGCATTGGTTCCATGCCTCATCCAGTGGAATGTGTATGCGTAAGATATATTACAATAGCATTGAGCAGGTAGATAGCACAGAGATAGACGAGAATACATTACGATTGTTTAGACTTGGCGATTTAGTTCATGGAGATATACAAGATTCTTTAATGCTACACGCAGAGAAAGAGAAAGTAGATATATTAATTGAAGAAGAGATACAGATAAAAGATATTAATGTTAGAGGATTCTTTGATATATGTATAGTGGATGATGATGCTATGTATGATATAAAAACGTGCAATAGTTTTAAGTGGAGGAACTTGTTTGGTAGAACACCTGACCCTGAACCTGCGGAGAATTATGCATTGCAGTTAGGGACTTATGCTTATTGGTATCAACAAAAATATGATGCTGAATTACAGAAGTTGGCTTTGGTTTATTACAACAAGGACACCTCATTAATGAGAGAGGTCAATGTCCCGAAGTCCTTTATTATCAAGGCTTACGAGTATTGGAAAGATGTGAATGAACGATTTAAAATTGGGATACCAGAGGTATCTTTAGGCACCGCACCAGTTTATGAGTGGGAGTGTAATGTAAAATATTGTGGCTACTTTAATCACTGCGGAGGTGGATTGAAGGGTCAAAGTAAATGGAGTAAACGATAAAACAAAGGAGTAATAATGGCTAAAACATTAGCAACTGGAAGAAAAAAAGCAGTCAATACAAAGACTTATGCAACAGGTAGAAAGAAACATACCAATGTGCCTACATTAAAAACAGGTAGAGCAAGGATAACTTCAGCTGAAGGGAGACCAAGCAAAACTTTATATGTGTTAAAACATTTAGAGAAGCATGGGACTATCACTAGTTGGGATGCTATACAATTATATAATGCAACTAGGTTATCAGGTATCATCTTTACCTTAAAGCAACAAGGGTATGTGATTGAAACCACTGGTGGCGAAGGTAGAAATTATGCTACTTATCATTTGAGAGGTTAAAAATAGTTGGGTGGTAGGCTTACAAATCCTCACATCATTCATACCCTTTTTATTGGTTAGTGAGATTATGCTACACATCACAAAGTGAGTTGATAAAGTTTACCACCCTACAAAATAGTTGGGAACCTTTTAAAGTTTGTGACATATAAGTGTTGTAAGCCAAAGCAATGGTGCCTTGGCTTAAACCAAAATGGAGAATAAAAATGAAAATAAGTAACATGATTAATAAGAGAATCAATGCAAATCTGAGTTTGATTAAATGGTATTCCGAACAATTAAAAGAAGAAGAATCGGAAAAAAAATACGAACTAATTAGAGATAAAATGCATTTAGTTGAAAGAGAACAAAATTTCTTAATTGATTTGCTAAATGCAATGGGTCAGGAAGAACTACAAGAACAAAAGGAAAAACAAAATGAAACAAGATGAAGATAGAGGATTGCTAGTCTGCTGTGATTGCGGTGGTTCACCTAGTAGTGAGCCTATGGAAGACGTAGGATGTAATGTATGGTCTGCCCTATGTAAAACTTGTAAAGACTGGGCGGATTTTAAATATGAAAAGGATTTAGAGGATGAGCAAGAAAACAATTAACAGTGCTTGGGATATAAGAAAAGAAGGGAAACTAAATAAAAATAATATTATATTCAGAGACAGCACTTATAAAAGATTATTTAATAAAATGAAAAAAGTAAACGATAAACCAAAAAAGGAGATAAAATGAGAGTAGAAACAACAATGTCAGAATCAATTAAGAACTTGGCATCAGCACAAGTCAAGGTTCAAAAAGAGATTGAGGATATGGCACACGATAGTAAAGGATATGGATATAACTATACATCATACGATGCGTTAGTTAAATACTTGAGACCTCTACTAACCAAACATGGAATATCATTTGTTCAGATGCCAGTAGGCTCTAACAGTGAGATAGGTGTTGAGACTTTGTATATGCATACATCAGGAGAATGGGTACGTAGCGGTATGATGACACCGATTGCAGACTCAAAAGGTATGAATATATATCAGTCTGTAGGTTCAGCTATTACTTACTTCAGAAGATACAGCTTGTCAGCATTCGTTGGTATTGCTAGTGATGCAGACAATGATGTAAAGGCTATAGAGGTTGATGCTAAACCTATAAACAAACCCGCACCTACACCAAAGAAAGTTGAGAGGGTAGAAGGAGAACCTATATCATCTACTGATGCAGTTATATTGCGTGGTATGTGTCAAGGATTAAGTGAAGATACAAAGGAAAAAGTTAGAGAAGGCCTTGAAAGTAATCGTATCAATGCATCTACCATTAAAGATACAAAGAAATGGTTAGAAGGATTAATTAACGCTAAAGACCCTTCTTTGTCACAAGATGAAGTTGCAGAAGTTTTCAGTTGATTATCGTCAGTGAAAACATTAACTTTTGTTTATGAAAACTAAAACAGTTAAAGTAGACAAGAAAAAAGTTGGAGATGTGAAAGGTGATACTTTCTTTAGGGAGATTGATTCTTCTAAACATTTCTTACGAACACCACCAGCAATAGCCTTTGATGAATTGGCTCTATCAAAAGCAGAAGAGTTTGGTGCAAGCAAAGTAATAGTTAAAGATACATTAACAGGCGTAAAGTATTACTCAACTATAAATGCTATAAGAACAAGAGGGTTTGCTTTTAACAGAGGACTGGGAAGTCAAGTAGGACTTGCCCTATCCGAGTGGAGCAAAAATGAAGAGAGCCAAGTTAAGATATTCAATAACACAGAATAAAAAAGGCTTACATGATATGCTTTATTGCATTCTAACTTCTGATGATAATTGGATATACTTTAAGACTATTGAGTTAAAGAAAGCAAAAGATATTTTAAATGAACTAGAGAATAAGGAGACACAATGAAACTAGAAAAAACATTTAAACTTTTAGAAGAATTCCTTGTTGGGAAGAAGCTAAAAAAAACAGCTACAAAAAAAACAAAGAAAAATAAGGAGACAAAATGAGATATACAATATACTTATTATTGTTGCTTGTGTTCTTTTTTGGGTACGTTGGATGCGTTGCATCTAAATATAAACCAGTGGATGTTGGCACAACTACATCAGAATATACACCTGAACGTGTAAAAGATGTGGAAGTTCCAGAGGTTCCTGAACTTACACCAGAAGAGAAGCAAGAAGTTCAAGAAGAGATTAAACAAACATATAAAGAGATAGAAGAAACTTTAGATGTTGAAAAGAAATCTGTTGAACAAATGAGAGATGATGTAGAGAAAATATTAGATGAAATAATTGAAGAGGATAGCACCGTAACAATATCATTTAATATGACTACAAAGAACCCATTACATTTCAGTGAAAACTAAAAGAGAAAAGAAGCTAACCTACAAAGAAATGGTGGGTATTTTGAGTGGGTTTAGAAAAGAGTTATTGATAATGAGAAATGAAATATCAAGTGTTCATTTCCTTATCAACTCTTTTTTAGAAATGAATGATGACGTAGATAGTTTAACCAACTTTATAGAGGGAAAAATTGAAAAAGAAAAAGATGACACCGCAACAGATGGGGAGAAGGAACAGACAGAGGGGAGCAGAGTTACAAAGACTAGCAGTAAATCTGGCTAAAGACTACGACCTTGAAGCTCACAACAGAGACAGGGGAGGAGCTTGCCACCCATTAGGAGACATATTAATTGACGATAATTATTATGGGTGTAAGATGCGTAAAAATATACCATCATATTTACTACCAGAGAAAGAAGAAATAGGAGTAGTTGTAAGAGCAGACAGAATTAAACCAGTAATAGTAATAGACCTTGAAAGATACTTATTAATGTTAAAACTTTTGAAAGAGGGAAGTAATGGAGATGAGAGCCTTGATTAAAGTCTATAGAGACTTGTATGAAAAAGGAAAGATAACTGGAGCAGGAATATTAAGACATAATGAATTGGTTAAAAAATATAGAGAAAAATTAATGAAGTCTTTTGACTCTAAAACATCTCAAAGATTAAAAAAAATCAAGTACATAAAAGCAAAGGATAAAAAGTGAAAATTAACTACAAAGATATATCAATTACATTTAAGTTTAGGCTTGAAGAGTTAGAGAATATGATTGAAGTATACACTAGACAGCCAAAGAAATGCGAACTTGAAGATGGAATAAGACAAGACTTAAGAAACATAAGAATGAAAGTAGAAGAAAAAATTATTTTAGAAAAACAAGCAGCAGAACAAAGGCCAACTGAAGATATGAGAGAAGCTTCAGCTAACCCTACATCTGTTGAACACATAAAGGAGACAACTAATGAGTGACTTTGTACCAAAACCAAATACAGCAAACCTATTTCATAATGACGTAGGTGACAACCCAAAGAGACCTAATTGGAAAACAATAGGGACAGTAACTTTCAACGGAGTTGAAGGATATGTTTCAGGTTGGAGTAAGAAAGCAAGCAATGGAAATGATTTTATATCTATTGTTTTTGAAGATAAGGAAACTTACGAATCTAAAAGAGGTGGAGCAAGACCTCAACCTAAAGAAGCTACACCATCAACAGTAAAGGATAGCGATATACCTTTTTAACCTTTAGGCTGGGAAAACTGAATATTTTCCATATATTAATATACAAGTTAAACAACCTAGCCTAAAAACATTACCAAGCTGTCAGATTTTTTGATTGAGATTATATCAGTTAGTTTTTTCCTTTTGGTCTGACAGCTACACTTTGGGGTAACAGTATATATTAACATTTAAAAATTAAAGGAGTATACCTTACCTTTGTTAGAGATTGTTAAACATATACTTGGAGGTTGGCAAACCAGTTACCCCACAAAAAACAAGGAATATAATGATAAATAAAATACATAACGAAGATTGTTTAAAAACGATGAGCAGAATGCCAGATAATTATATTGATGTTATAATTACTTCCCCACCTTACAATCTTGGTAAATATCATCATACTGGCAACAAAAACACAAACTCGTATTCTGACAATATGAACGAAGAAGAATATCAAGATTGGCAACTACAAGTATTAAATGAATGTTATAGAGTTTTAAAAAAAGATGGATATATGTTTTACAATCATAAAAATAGAATAAAAAATGGAACTCAAATAACTCCATACTCTTGGATATTAAAATCGTTATTTAATATAAAGCAAGAAATTATATGGATTAATCGTAGTCAAAACTTTGATAAAATACGATTTTATCCTTGGACAGAAAGAATATACTGGCTTACCAAAAATCCAAAAACAAAAATTTTTAATTCATTAAATAAACCTGATTATTTTGACTGGAAAGAATGGAAACCTGTGGGTACTAAAGGAAGTCATAAAAGAGCTTTTCCAGTAAAAATGGTAGAGGATTTATTAAGCGTTTGCTTGAATGCCAAGATAGTTTACGACCCTTTTATGGGTAGTGGAACTACAGCACTTGCCTGTATAAATTTAGGAAAACAATATATCGGAAGCGAGATTGAAAAAGAATATGTTGATTTATCAAGAAAAAATATAGAGAACAAGAGTATTGCGATATAGCAGAAGCAAGATTAAAAGGAGTCAAAATACAAGGAGAGTTGTTTTGAAAAATAACGATAAGATATTATGTATGATTAAACAGCGACTAGATGTTGGTGCTGCAAAGTATGGCGAACAAGTGCCGATTGATGGAAGTAGGGACAATCTTAAAGAAAGTATAGAGGAATTGTTAGACCTATGTGTCTACTTGTCCGCTGTTGCCCTGGAATTGCATGAAAAATACAAAAATGCCGAATGACGCATTATCTTGTAGTTTCAGGGCATTCAGTATAATTAGTGGATAGTTATATCCAATAGAAAAAGTTATGGCCGTATAGGCCTATCCTCGTAAGGAAAATTTTTAAAATGTTTGAAAAATGTCCCAAGATTAATAGAATGTGTAGCTTCTGCTCTAAAAGCAGGTATAATAAAGATACAGGTAAATGGGATGGGAAAGAAAGATTATATTGCGGTGCTGCTAACACTACTGCACCAGTAAATCAGCTACCAGATTGTTGGAAATATATGAGCAACAGTCAAAAGAAGAAGTTTAAACTAATGCGAAAGTTTTAGGGATGTATATCAAAAGGATTAATATCTTCGTATTCTAGTCTACCAAATGTTTTTTTATAAAAAAATTTCATTGGTAATCCTTCATCAAATATCATTTCGTTTAAGTGTTCGCCAGTTGCTTTCTTTTTAAAACTATCTGAACTTCGTTTAGAACCTGTTATAGGATACTTCCTACTTCGCAACTGTCCATCTAAACCTACTGCTGTACCCCCCTGTTTATATGAGGTAAATTTAAAATCAAGTTCATCTCTAAATTCTTTTACAAACATATTATCATTTCCTCTTAATTTTCTATTTTGAATTTGTTTTTTAAGATATGATTTAGGTACCTTGAAATGTAATACTTGGTCACCATAATTACTTGCTTCTTTAAAACTTGTAGAAGCCCATACCATTCTTGGGGTAGTATATTCCTGACCTAACTTTGTAAGGTCGTGGAATTTATATGGTTGCACAAATTCGTTAAAAGGATTTTTAGGAATCTCTTTTGCACGACCATAAAGGTCATCTCTCCCAAAGTAATCTCTTGGTAAGGTATTTTGTTTTATTGGTATAAAACCAGGTTCAGTTTTAGTACGTCTTATATTTTCAATAACATTTCCTGTAGAAGGTTGAGTTGTATATGTAAAATCTGCGTTTCTGCCACCATAATTAGCATCATACAAATCATCAAGATAATCTTTTCTTGAATATCCCATCTCCCTGTATTGTTTTGGTCCTATTCTTTTTTGTATATCTGTCAATGATAAAGGTATTTCTCCAGTTTGTTTATATCTTCTAAATAAATTCATACCATCTTCTGGGTTTGGAACTACTCTTTTAAATATATATTCTAATTGTACATCATCTAACTGTTTAAAAAACCTGTGTTGTCTTCCAACTGCAAACCTTTCTCCACCTTCTTCTATAATATTATGTTTTGTAAATTGAGATTCGTAACCGTGAAAAACATCTATCAGCTCTTCTCCAGCATCATCTGCTAGTTTCATACCTCTTTTAGCAGCTACTGCATAACCCACAACAGGTAAGATAGAAGCATAGGATAGTGCTGCGTTTCCGTGTTCACCTTCTAAGGAGTATAGTATACCATCTGTTAAATCAGCTATACCACCAGCTATTTCTGTGACAGGTGCAGTTACAGGAGAAGCTATGCTAGCACCAGCTGTACCTAAACCGAAACGTTGTAATGCTCTGTGTATTTTTTCCCTTCTATCTAATTCAACTACATCTTTCTGTGTCTTTTTATTTACACGAATGGCATCTGCTGTATTCAAAGCATCAGCAACAGCAGTGTAATTAAACGAAGGAGAACCTGTTAGGTCTAACATTGTTGTTTTCTTTTTATCTGACATTAATATTTTTCTCTTTTTTGCTTTTTCTTAAATAGATATGTATATATAGCTTCAGCGTTTGGTTCTAATATTGGTTGGTCAGGATGTGCTCTATTCCAAGACTCAATTTTTCTTTTAGCTTCTTCCTTTTTACCATTATAAACTAACTCTACAACCTGTTTATTAACCATCCTTCTCTTATATTCAGTCTTTCCTTCTGTCTGTCCTGGTGTCTCAAATCTTTTTGTAAACTTTTTTGCATTAGAACCAAAAATTTTCATAAAGTTTTGAGGTGAACGTTTCATTGCTCCACTAACCCCAAAGTCATCTATGTCTTCTATAATCTCACTTGTTGTATACCAAATTGCTTGCATATCATTCCAGATAACAGGTTCAACCGCAAACCCAAGACCTTGCAATTTGTTTTCTGCTGCCATAAAATCTGAAACCACCCCTAAAGAACCTACCGCTGCAATCTCTTCTAAAGTAGGAGTAAGTAGTTCTTTCCAATACTCTCCTCTTTTGTAATTCTCTTCTCCTCCAAAAAATCCAGGTCTCATACCGCCATATTGAGTTCCAATCTTTTCTAATATATTTGCATCTTTATCAAATTCTCCTGTTGGCCCTAACTTAGACTGTCTCCAATCATATTCATCTTTACCAGATATAATATTTTGTACAAGTTCATAAGAGTTAATAATAAATTTTCCACCGATACCAGCTCCTATACCCAATCTTAAAACAGGAAGAACATTTCCCTCTCCTAACTCTCTATTTAATCCAGTCTTAACTAATTTTGCCTGTTTAATTCCAAAAGTTTTTAAAACAAGAAGAGGTCTAAACATTGGTTCTGTTAAAAATAAAGGCTCTTTTAATAGGTTTCTTTGTAACTGTGTATCTTTTGAGAATTTAATAGCACCTCTTGAAAGCTCTTCAAATTTTAATTTCTTATTTCCTTTCCATATAACGCCATAATCTCTGTACAATTTATTTTTAGCCCAAGCTTGTCTACTCTGACCTGCAAGGGTGTCATTAATGATAGAATCTTTCATCTTTTTAGATAAAGGCAATCCTTTAAGCATAACATGTTCTCCATTAGCTACACGGTTTAGATAGTTCATCATGTCAATACCAACAGATGCCGATGTTGAAAGATTGATTCTGTTTATTCCTGTAAAACCAGTGGCCGACAATATCTTGTCTAAAACTTTATCTGCTGTGCTATTCCCTCTTTTAGTTGTTCCAGAAAGAACCTGTAATGTATCTAAAAACTTACTATCCCCAAATATTCCCATGTCTTTTAATAGGTTTCTTCTATTTCCAGAAACAAAATGTTTCATATAAGACTGAATACCTACACTATAGTTACCTAAAAACAATGACGATATAAGAGGTTGTGTTACATTTACTAATGTTGCAAGACCTCCACCAATTTTAGTAGCAATCTGGAAGTCAACCATTCCTTTCACAAAATTTTTATTTTTGAAATTTTTATATGGGTCTAGCTCTATAATTCCGCTTACCCTAGATATTACCTCTTTCATCGTTTGGGCTGTCATCTTGTCTGGTGCAAAATACTCATCTTTTGTCCCAGGTTTTCTCAGTCTCCCAAATTCTATATCATCCATTAACTGAATAGCGTCATCAAAATTTTTCCCAAAAAATCGTTTGGTAGCAATTTTATTTGCTCCTTGATTGACATAGTTCATAACATTCACCGCTGCATTGGTTTCAAATATATCTATATTATATCTATTCTCTTTTTCAAGCCAACTAATATTTCCGCTTCTAGTTTTAGTTATGTTGTTGAAAGGTCTTGTAGCTTGTTGCATTAAGTGCATATCTAAATCACTAAACACTTTAAGAGAATCTCCTTTATAATAATCTCTTACACTATTAAAATATGAAACAACAGACTTATCATTTTTATAATTTTCTAATATAGACTTTATTTTTTTATCTAAAAATGCTCTGGTTTCTTTATCATCGGCTAATTTTTTAACCCCAGAAAATATTTCAGGTCTTTCTCTCATTATACCCAACCTTATATCTTTTAATGCGTTTGCTAAATCGTCTTTAAGAAATCTAGCAGTATAAGCTTGCTCAAAAGCTACAACATCTATTCCTTCTTCTTTAAACATGGCATACATATCATCATAAATTGACCTTATAGCTCTTGCACCATCACTCATTTTTGCGTTTTTACCTACATTCATTTCTAGTTCTGCAGTAATTTTTCGCATTAAATCTTTATCTGTAATCTTATCAAAGATACCAGCTTTTTTTAACCTATCTACAAAATGACCTATATAAGAAGATTGCAGAGTTTTGTGGTTCTCTACATTAGCCATCATATACTTTGCTTTAACATGAACTCCAGGTCTACTCAATTTTGCTTCAGCACTTCGCATCCATGACAATGCACTTGGGAACATATCTAATGTCAATTTATCAAATGTTTTACCAAGCATTCCAAGCGGTCCAGGTAAATAATGCCTACTATATTCTCTGTCAAGAATCATCAGTTGTTTTGAAATGTCGTGTAACATATTTCTATTGCTTAGTTTTTTATTAATGTGATATAATTCTCTATTAGTAAGAGAACTAAACCCTCTATCACCTGGTTTTAAGTTTTTAGGAACCCTACCTCCCCTTACTGAAAACAAAGTCTTTCTTACGTCATCTACTTTATATTTGCCTAGTCTATCCAGCTCATTCCCTATGCGTTTTACTAATTCAAAACGTGGAGTTTTTTTGCTGTTCTCAAGACTATATTTAGTAAAGAACTCTTCTTCTGGTAACTTTGTTGTTTTTCCAGTTTCATTATTTCTAAACCTAACCATTCCATTTTTATCACTATATCTTTCTACGAAAATAGAGTTGCCATTCTTGTCATACATAGTGCGTCTATGTGCAAAAGCTCCAGCTTTTAAATCTTGTAATGTTTCTCCAGCCCATCTTCTTATATCTTTTGGTAGACTATTAAACTTAAATGAATTTTTATTTCCAAATACTCTATTGGTTTCCTCTATCAGCTTCTGTTGATTTTTAACAACTCCACCTAATCCTCTACTTAATAATTGAGCACCACCTAATATTCCACCAGTAACAGCAATATCTTCTGGGCTAGGTAATAATTTTCCTTGTTCCCAAGAATAGGGAGATGTAAAACCTACTGCCTCACCAGCTACTCTCGCCACTGCAGTAGGAACCCTTCCTTTAACTGCACTTGTTGTAGCAATTCCACCTAACTTACCAGCAGGGAAGGTAGCAAGACCGACTAAAGACTTGTTCATAACTTTAGCCCATTCTACATCATCTCCTGCAATCTTTTGATTTAGATATTCGTGAGTACCGCTGATTAATGCAAAACCACTTGAATCACGTACCAAGCGTTCCCCATCTTCTAAAAATGTTTTTTTTAGTTGGTCTCTAGCTTTACTTACGTATGTAGGTTTGGCTCCATTATTAGATACAATTCTTGCAGCATCATCTATTCCTTGTGTTACTTGTTTCCTAAGTGCTGCCTTTTTAACTGCTTGCTTGCTAGCAAACTGAACCCCAGCTGTTTTAAGGCTGGCAGTACCTATTCCTCCACCTAAAACATACGCAGGCAGGTCCATACCAAACCCTAATATTGATGCGGTTATATCAAAGACGGTTCCATATTGAAACTCTGATAAGTCATATCTTTGTTCTTGGTTTACTAAATGGTCAGTTAAACCTATGATACTTTTATTATATGATTCTTTTAGCAGGTTGCTAAAGTGGTCTGGGTAAGATAATCTTATTGGTGCTTTTACGCCAGAATAGGGGTTTATTGGTGATGTTCCTAACCCTGATGTTAGATTTTGATATGAATTAGGGTCAGGCATTAACCCTCCAGAAGTTCTAATACATCTTGTATGGTTATTGCGTCACTTTTTTCTAGCTTTTTTTGAAGTCTTTCAACTTTATTAAATTTAGGATTGATTTTAAATTTAAAAGGGTCATCGCCTTCTCCTAATTGTCTTTTTAATTTTCTTTCCAACTGTTTTCTACTCCCCAACCCTTCAGCCTTCAATCTGTCCTTATTTAGGGTTTCAAAAATAAAATCAGAACCTTGAGCTGTAGCCTTTATATCGTCTAGTATTTGTACTATCTTCATATTGTCAGGGTCTGTAGAACCTTCTTCTTTTAGAATTGATATAAGATTGTCTACCTCTTTTGATACAGTTCCATAACCAGCCTCTTTTTTACCCATTTGTAAATAACTTTCTATCGCATCTAAAGATTCTCTAGCTTCTGGGATATCATCAATTTGAGATATTTCTAGTTTTGTTAATTCTTTCATAGAATCATCACCCCAGGGGTCAAATTCATCGTCTACGTCCAGTTCCTTCCTTGGGGCAGGTGCATCAACTGCTTTAAGTAAATCTATGTCAAATTCTAAATCAGGAGCTCTAAAATCAAGGTCTGCTTGTTCTAAGAGTGGGGAGTATGTATCCATAACATATTGAAGTTTGTTGTTATATTTATTTGTGTAATCATCTACTAATTTTTGTGTTGATAAAATACTTTCATTATTAGCAATATACATATCCTCTAATTTCCCATATGTTATATCAGTAAGCTCTTCAAATGCTTCAGGAAGGTTTGTAATTGTAGAAGCTCTTAGCTCGTCTTCTGTTAAGGCCTTTAACTCGCCAGTCCCTGGGTCCGTTATAGAATTTCTTTCATTATCTAAAGTCTGTTTAATTTGTACATTCTCTTTTCTGAGACTTTCAAGGTTTGAGTTATTCATTTGATATTTATTTCTTTCATCTGCAGATATAATAACATCACCGAAAGATTTTATTGCTTTATCTGCTGCCTGTGTTGCCATCTTATAATTAGGACTATCTTTTGGAATTATAGAGTAAAGTCTTGCTACATCCTTAAGCCCTTGTCCTTCATCATATTTTGTGAGTGCCAAATCTTTTATTGCTTGTTCTTCTTTTTTATTTACGTTCGCATCCACTGCTGAGTCAAAAGCTGTTACAAGTTCATCTAACCCCATACCATCTGCAATCTTACGCTTATCTGATAAGTATGGAAAACTTTTTTCAAACTGAAGAAATAGTTTATAATCATCTCTTTTTGCTTGCTGTTCTAATCTTTCGTAGGCTAGGTCTTCTTTGGCTTCTAGCTCTGCACGTTTTAATCTGTCGGCTGGTGTCCCAAAAATAGAATCAATAATATTGGTCTTTCTTTCTGGTATTTTTATATTAAATGCTCTGCTTAATCCACTTGCCATATTGTCTCCTATTCGTATGAATCTCCCTGGTCTTGTTCATCTCCAAAATTGCTTTGAATCCAATCAATCACTTCTTGTTGTGATGGGTACTGTCCAGTTGAATCAAAAATACCAGATACATAGCTATTCACAAGGGTTGTTTCACTTTGACTTAGCCCGTATGAACTTATTGCAGAAGAAACATAATGAGGAAACTCTCCAGGATTACCTGTTCCTCCTAAATACTCTGCTAGGTCTGCATTGTTTGCTAATACATCTTCAGTAAGGTTTGATAGATTCTCTTTAAGTTGTCCAACTGTTCCTTTCATTAAGGAATCTAGCTCTCCAAGGTATGTAGACTCATTAGCCATCAGCTGTCTTTCTAATGCAGACTCCAATGTCTTGGTTGCTTCCTGTTTTCTTTGGGTTGTTCTATTGCTTAATATACCGCTAGTGCTTTCAGCGTCTGTCATTTGTAATAAAGTTGGCTGTTGTGAAGAAGCCTCCTCTAATGTTTTCCCAAACATACCCCCTCTAAGCTCTTGTAAGTTAGATAATTCTCCAGGCAAATTTGCTAAAGCATCCGCATATCTTCCAATACCAGCAGCTTCTAACTTTGCGTGAAGTTCTGTTCCTGGTGCTGCATCAGCATACTCAAATCCAGCTAATGCTGCAAGTTCTTGTATGGATAGATTTTCTCCTCCTTGAGAACCTGGATTGGTAAATTCTGTATATTGACTAGCTTCAGTTGGGTTTAATGCACTAAAAAATGAAGACATTAAAGATGATGTGTCTGTTTTAAATCTTTCCATTGCTGGACCATATCCTTCATCTTGAACTCCACCTTCTCCAAAATAATCATTAGATGCACCATCTCCAGTATATCCACCTGTTCCATCTTCTGGGTCTATAATAGAAAGAGCATCAGGGTTTTGTAATCCAAATTTTTGCATTTCTCCATTGAAATAGTTTTCCCTTTTTTGAAAAGGGCTTTGTGTTTTAATTGGTGCTAAGTTTTGAAAGTTTGTATTGATTGGTGATTGCATACCAAACAGAGATTGTCCAAAAGGATTTTCTGAATTGTTTCTATTTGATAAATTTTGTAAAGGGACAACACCTAACAAGCTTTGAAGTCTACTTCTTCCACCTTTTCCAGTAGAACTTCCACCTTTTCCAGCATAAATATTTCTTCTAAATTTATTTTCTGCACTTTCCACTATTCTGTTTCCACATTTAAGTCTATACTATCATTATTGGTGCTCAAAGTCTGATTAGCATATTGCTTTAAAAAAGACTCATACCAGCTTTCATTACCACCTTGTAAAAATGACATGAGAGCCAGTTGAAGCCATTCATCACTATCTTTGTATAATTCTGGATTTTTAAATTTCTTTACTTTTTTAGAGTATTCTACTGGGTCTTCTCCATATGCTTTAAATTGGTCTAAAAGCCCTTGAGTTCCATCTTTTATAAAATCAATAACTTTTCCTTCTCCGAAGTGATAGTCTTCAGTAGCTTCAGACCACTTAGTCTTCATATTTTCCTCAAACTTTTGCCAACCTTCACTGTCTTTTATAACATCAAATGCTACATCCAACCCAAGGTCTTTCATTCTGTTTCCAAATTTTAAATCTTCAGTATATTTTTTGCTTAATTCTTTAACTTCCAAATCTATGTTTTTAGCAGCATCTCCTAGATACTGAACTGGAGAAGTATCTATACCTCCCCTAGCATCGCTTGCTCTGCGGTCTAGGTATGCAGCTTCTGCTGTTCCAAAAATCCAATCATCAATTTTATTAGAAGATAAACTTGTACCAAGCTTAAGAATATTTCCTAACATCCCTATGTCTCCAGCTTTAGAAACTTTATCTAATCTTTTTTGAACTTGTTCTTCAATATATAAAGTATCAGCTGCTTTGACCTTTATTAAATCTAACATTTGATTAAAGCCTTTGTTACTATACTTGGCTTGGTTGGTGTATTTACCTCTTACATTATATGCTGACATATGAATCCTTACTTGTGTCTGTTTGGGTTAAATTTACAAATTTATGAGAGGGTAAGTCAATCTTAACCCCTATAAAAACTCTATTATTTAGGTATAACATTGCTTCCATCCACTGTTTGTTCAAATTCATCTGATTGTGTATTTGCATTACCTGCTTCTGGAACAGAACCAAAAAACTTTTCTCCTTCTGCAACTCTTACTCCACCTTTAAATACTTTAAGAGCATTTTTCTTAGGTTTCTTTATATCTGAAAATTTTGCAAAAGTTTTAACTTCTTTCATTTCTGGACTGCTAAATTCTAATTCAAATAACTTTCCAAATTCTTTTCTTATTAGCTTTAACCTTCCTCTATGGTATTGTATAATCTCTTCACCATTTTTCATATTCTTTACACTCACAGGACCTTTCTTTAGGGGTGTACTCATTATCTTAGCCCTCTTGGTCTATATACTATAGTAATGTCTTCTATTTCAATATCTGCCTCTGTGCTACTGCTAGATGAAAGCTTAAGTTGTATTGATTTGCAAACAGTAGAGCTATTGAATGTAAACTTCTCAGTATTTCTAGTGCTTGAATTACTCAATGTATTGTTTCCACTAACAGCACCTGATATTGCAGTTGAGGTTAGAGCAGCACCATCTACGCCATATGTTAAAGAGACATTGTTTGCATCTTTGTAGGTTATATATATACTATTAATTTTTTTATCAACAGAAGGAGCACCAAAATCATATTCTTTTGTTTGAATGTCTACAGTATGTGCAGCTGGTGTAGTGTTAAATCTTCTCAACTCCCCTGTTTCATCCATTATACATAGCTCTTGGTTGTAGGTTATAAAGTTAGTTGTTTTATCATCTACGAGAACACTATTCTCTGTAACATTTACAATAGATTGGGTGGCCATATCATATATATATCCTTTAATATCACTTCCACCATCTATACTAGCATCGCCCAATATAAGTATTTGATTTCTTTTTGGTATAAAACCAATTTGAGCCTTATCGGCGTTTATGTTTGTAGACCATACTATATCATCAATTCCATTAGAAAGCTTTGCTACGGTATCAAAGAATCCAAATAAACCATATTCATTTGCCCATATCAAACCCATATCTGTTTTAATGACAGCTCCAGAATTTGATAATCCCCTATTTTCAAATTCTCCTATTAACTTCCATCCTGAATCTGAAGCGGAACTAATATCAATTATAAATAACTTATTCTTTTTAAATACAAATAACCTATCTTGAAACTCAACTAGTTTTATTATTTCGTCTCCGTCATTTGTTCCCACATCTATTGAGTAAGATTGTGGAAACGTGTCATATTTTCTAACAGGGGTATATTGGATTCTGTCTCCCAATTTTCTAGCTTTTCCTTCTGAATCTGGGTAAAACACATTACCAACAAAAGCACGTTGATTAGCTACAACAGCGGTTTGATAGGTATACTGACCATTGTCTTGGAAAGATAAAGCGTGTTCCTCTAGGTCATATCCATTTATCCCTCCATATGTTAAGGAGCTTGCATTTTGTAATACATAAGCATAGTATTGATTTGTAGCAGCGGTTCCTTCTTTAGGGTCAGAGGTGTGGAACCAATCACCCTCATCTTGCAATGCATCAAATTCATCTCCTAGACTAGTTCTTGAACCTTGTTCTAAATCTACATCTAATACTAATCTAAATTCATCGTCTATATCATTAAAGTTTCTAGCATAAACTCTAAACCCTTGTATAAATTTATCCATGCCTTGGTCTGCTATAGAAGCAGAAGTTAGTATAATGTTACCATCTGATACATCTACTGTGCTAGAAAATTTAGAAATTTTAGATTCTTGCCCATCAATATATACATAACTTATTCCAATGACGTATTTACCTTCTGCCCATAAACCAGAAGCTTCAGCACTTTGTGGAGCTACTGCCTCAACAGCTACTATTATATCATCTGAACCAGGGTCTCCTAAGTCGTGGTATTTAGTTCCACCTACATTTGGGTCTACTGTGCCAGAAGATAAAGAAGCTATATCTCCCATATCTGGTGCAGAAAGGAGTGAAGTTGCTGCATAATATTGTTTGGTTACAGCTCCTCCAGTCCATACACTGTCAGCTCTTTCAACAGGAATAAAAGTAGTTGTACTGCTCGTACTACTTGTTCTAAGTGTAGCATCAGCAACTCTTAATCCTCCATTAGCATAGTAATAAACAGGAATCACAGTAGATGGGTCATTTGAATTTATATCAAATTTTTCAGCCATTGTCTCTGTTGCATTCCCTATAAATACTTCACCACTCCCTCTTGTGTATCCTACATATTCACCTGTAGAATCTCCTGGATTACTTGATGATATTATTTCATCTGTTTTAAAACTAAACAAACCTTTTCCAGGTGTAAATCCAGATGGGGATAAGTTAATAGTAGCATCTGCATCTCCATCTGCAGCTATAAAAGTATCTGCTTCAAATTTTCCAGGTGCTTTTATCCTACCAACAGAGCTAACATCAATATTCTTTGCTTCTGCTAAAAACCCCTCTGGTAAGTCTTTTTTAGAGTCTTTATTGTTTAATCCTCCATCAAATCGTTGTATTAGTGCTGCTTGTTTTGCCATTTTTATTTACTCTTTATATGTTGGTGTAATTCTTTAAATCCTTTTATTAATAGTTCTATCATATGAGCTGTAATTAAATATATTAATACTAGCATTACTGCTAACACCATAATAAACATTGATACGGCTAGTGTAAGTGTGTAGGCTAAAGCCGAAACACACTCCACTACCCACTGTTGTAAACTTTTAGATGTTTTTAATCTTACTCTCTGGTCAAGTTTATTAAAAACCGATTCTAATTCTCTTGCCAGATTGCTTAATGTTTTCATTAACAGCAACCGCATCCACATTCACAGTTCATACAATCCCCCTATTTTTTTTCTAGTTGTTTTTTAACTTTGTTCCAAACTTTATTGTCTAATTCATTAGATGATAGTTCTACTACATAGTCCCCTACCACTAACAAAATACCAATAAGAGTTTCTTCACTTACTAATTTCTTAAGTATTTTTGCTATTGTTTTACCCATTTTCTTATTTCTCCTGCGTTTATTTATTTTAATCAATTCTTTGTAGATTTTACTTTCCCTGTCCTCTACTTTTCTTTTTGTAGTAATTATTACTATTCTTGTTGCCATATTTTGTATTATGGCTCTGGCCTTGCCTTGTTTTCTTCTTGCCATTACTTCTTCTTGTTTGTGTTGTAAATGCTTTTCTCAATCTTAATCTTCCTAGGGAACCCTAATAGGGTTACCCTAATACCAGCTCCTTGAAGTAGTCTTCAAAGATAATCCATTGTAAGCCTTTTGTCAAGGATAAAATCTTTCTACTTACTTTTATTAGAAGCTCCAAAGTAAAAACTAACAACTGCACTGGTTAATCCTCCGAGATAACCAAGCACTAAATTAATCAAAGCTTCTGAATTTTGTTCTGGCGGCTGAAGAGTAACTAAAAATATATATCCTAGGAATCCACCTATAACAGATAGTCCCATTATTCTAGCTGTCCAGTCTTTACTAAAATGTTTTCTAGCGTCTTGTCCATCAGCTACTTCCATCTTAAACACATCAACATCAAGCTCTTTCATTTGTAAGTCAAAGGCTTGCTCTGCTTTCTTTAGCTCTATCATCTGTTCAGGACTAGCATTCTCTATAGCTTTCTCTACAGCTTGAGGGTTGTTAGGAACACCTAGCTTTTCAGCTATCATATTCATTGCCATTCCACCCATAGGTCCACCTAAAGCACTACCTAATGTAGGAGCCACAGCACCAACTACCTTCTTTAATATACCTTTCTTTAATAAGTTCTTCATGCTATTCTCCTAATATATTAACCAATTAAATCCTACTTTGGACTCATAACTTTGAACGTCATACATATTAAAATAACGACCTTCTAAAAATATTCCAAACTTGTTACTTATTTTCCAACCATAAACCAATCCTAAATCATAGTCCATTCCATTTTCTGCTACTTCATAATTAAATGAATAGTCAGACATACCTTTTGTTACTGGGTATGCTGTGGTCCAAAAGTGAAACCAGTTCTTAGGTGTGTATTTATAATAATCTGCACCTACTGATAAACTTAATTCATTCTGATAACCAAGGTCTTTTGCATACTCTTCATTATAATCTTTAACAATCTCTCCATAGACCTGTTTATAGAACATATCATCTGTATTTGCTACTAGA
>Ga0098061_1000302_pt1 | contig 22782 bp, 24 predicted proteins | sample 22_taG_FD_92579 | JGI IMG/M metagenome (GOLD analysis project Ga0098061, IMG submission 92579) | Marine viral communities from the Subarctic Pacific Ocean - 22_ETSP_OMZ_AT15343 metaG | ecosystem: Environmental > Aquatic > Marine > Oceanic | place: Subarctic Pacific Ocean | collected 2015-01-20
ATAAAATCTATATTTCCCAAAATTTTCTTATTCGAAAAATTACCAACGTTAGTACCACCCAACACTCCAGGTAAAATCTTAGTATAGTTACGCCTAGAAAGAAACCTATTCAAGCTCTTTAAAAAATCACCCAAATACTGCCTTTGTAAATTAAAATCATAAAATCTACCAGTGATGTCAAAAATTACAGCGCCACCATCTTTTCGAGCAAATTGAGCTTGTTGGAAATTAAACACTCTAAAAGCAAATTCAATTCTAGATATTAACCTAAAAAGCTCTTCTGGCTCATATGATACATAAATATCATCACTGGATGATTCATATGATGTTCTTTCTTCTTCATCTGAATATTCATAGTCTGTTCCGGAAGATTCAAGCGCGTTTGGAATTTCATCAAAATTTAGAGCAGGAATTGTCACCAACACCTTCATTTTCAATAAATGAACAGGAGGGATATGGTACTCAGAGGCGCTAGCGTATAGCTTCAAGGCCTCGACAGTCCCAGCCTCACCATCACTCTCAACTCTATCGTAAAAGCGAAGAAGGGCCCTTATCGCCGGCTCTATGGACTCATTTAAGCGTTCCTGCAAAGTTTCATCAGATCCACCTGTCCCTTCGTATTTTGTTGATAAAACAATTGAGTATTCGCATGTTCTTTCATTTAAAAATGCATCAGAACAAGAGGCAATCGGAACTAAATTGGTTTGACTAGTATATACCGGAGTGCGCGTTGGCATCTTGGTCCAGTCTGGAACTATAGCTGTTGGATTTGGCGTGCAAGTAGGACAAACCAAAGGCTCTTCCGGCTCTTGTTCGACTATTTCACATTGAAGTTTTTGATGATCAGAATAATCATCTAGAGATACCGATTCCGTGGTTATTTCTTCAGCAGACTCATCATCTCCAGAAAGGGCTTCATTTTTCTTCTTTTCCAACTCTTCAATTGATTCTGACATTTTTTAACTCCAGTTGAATCAAGTGGTGTTGACATATTTACTACAAATATATTCATCACCAAATTCCATCAGATATTGACCTTCTACCGTAACTCTTCCGATTTCTTCTGTTATTCCCAACAAAACTGTTTCTTGATTTCTAATCGTATTTTTAACATAAGATGCCGGTAGCGAATATGATGGCCCTGTTGTGCCAATGAGTGGCGCTGCGTGTACATGATATAATAATGCTTGATTAAATTTTTTCTGATTTTCTAATGCGCTAAATACAATTGAGTTTAAATGACTAACATGCTTCATTATTTCTCTAAGGAGGTTTTTTAAATTATTTCCTTTAACCAATGGCTGTAAATTTTTTGGCTTGAATAATCCAGGTTTACTGGAGTCGTTCCCTGCTATAAAATCAATAGTACCGACTGTTTCAATAAGATTTCCATGAGCGGTTTTTTCACCTGAGACTCCTTTACCCGTGACAAGCTTAATTCCTGTGCGCGCGATCATTCTAACCTCGTCTGCTTTAATGCCGATTGCGGCGACATCTTTGCACATTCCTCTGCGGATCCCTCTGGAGCCAGGGTCTAGACCAAAATTAGCATCTATCCTGCTTTTTTGGGAAATATATATTCTTGCAGCATCATCAAAGAAATTTGGTGCAGCCTTCGTGTTTGGTTTTATTTCTTTCGCCGCACTCATTCTTCCAACAACAATATCAATCATCCCTGCTTGAGTTGCGCCCGTCCCGGCTGCACCTGAAAATCTACTAGCCGGCCTGTCACGCCCCAAAACGACCCATTGATTATTTTCTCCTCTGAGGCCTATTATCTCCCCTTCTGCACGGTCATATTCTGGATAAGCTTCAATTAACTTTCCGCCACCAATTCCTTTATTTTGAGCAATTGATTGAGGATCTTTAAGGCTATCGATCTTGCTTTGTAACAGATCTAATAATTTTGGGTCGTAATTTGGCTTTGGCATACTCCTTTAGCTCCCTGATTTATAGTCTTTATAAAATTTTCGAACCTGCTTAAGAAACTTGTCCCAAGGAAATCCGCCAGTAAATTGCTTTTTAGTGTCAAATTGGTCGACGCCTTCTTGCTTGACGTAATCACATTTTGAAGGCTCATCGACATCAAGCAGAATTCCAGTATTTCCTGTTTCATGCAACGCGCCACCTTCTCTAGTTGGACAGCCTGGATCCCAGTGAGTTTGAGCTTTTTCCCTACTGTTTGAGACCCCGGCGACATGGCCTGTAACAACATCATCAGCGCCTGTTCCTGTATGAGGGCCATTGATTTTCAAACCCTGCTTTGTTGGATTTATATTATGTTTGGCGCAAATGGCTGCTGTTAATCTTGCGCATGTTTCTAAAGCCTTATGGAAACCATTCGCTTTGTCAAGCCATTGATCCCTAGACCATTCTGCTCGACCAGTTATTTCAATGCCTATAGAATCATCATTCAAGCTGCATCCTGCATGCCACGCTTTGTCATTCTCCATAACCATTTGTGTCACATTGCCATAGTTATCAACGGCATAATGAGCGCTGCCGTTTCTGCCTTCTTGAGCGAAAACATTCCCGACTTTATAAGAATGACCTCCAGTTTTGACGCCTTGAGAAGTATGAATTACTACCCTGTTAATTTTTAGCGGTGATGCTTTTGCGGTGTAGTTGCCGGGATGAGCCCAGACGGCTGTCACTACAGGAGCATTGGTTTTTTGATCTGCCGCCGGTTTTTCGTCGTTGTTGTCAAAGCCCATTAGTCTTAATGTGTCCCAATCAATCTCTGGAGGTTCAACTTTGCCGTTCACTGTGCGCTCCTGTGGTACGGTAGAGCCTTCTTCTTCGTCGAATAAATCACTAAGGTCTTGATCAGAACCACAAAATCCAGAATAGTCGACAAAAGATGAATTTCTCACCATTCTAATATATGTTCCACCAATTAGTCGACCACCTTGAGGGCCTTTTTCAAATTCAACCTCAACAATATCTCCAACATTTGGCTTTCTTAAGGTTGTCAAACCAGTCGATCCAAAGGTTTTAGCTCTAAACAACGGATGCACTGCTATAGCTTTTTTAATGACTTCAATTTGAGCGCTTGTTAATTTTTTATTTTCGCCAGGGTTGTCACCATCTTTTCCGATTGCGGGAATTGAACTGCACGGATCCGGTAAACAAGAATGCAATTCTGGAATTCTAGCCCTGAAAGAAAAAGCTGCCACAGGTTGAGTTTTTAAGAAGCCATTCTCGTCGATCTCCGGTAATTCTCCTTCGTCACTTGTTATAGTTAAAACAACGGCTCTAAACTTATTCACACCCTGCATGGTGTCAGATTGAAAATGCATTCGGACTACATGCTTTACGTGATTCCAAGCACTATCATGATCAGTAAAACTATCAGAAGGATAATCAAATTTTCCGGAGCTAGTTAAATCCGGGTTAAGATCTCCAGGTTGATATTTTGCGCTGAGTAACTTAATATACTTATCTTCTACTTCTTCTGGATCTGGCATATGTCACTAGTCCTCCTTTTTCCACTCGGAATGCATTGCTTCTAATTCTTCCTCTGAAAAGTCTAAATTTTCTTCCTTCTGCAAATCTTTTTGAATAAGCGCACCAACCTTAATTAATTGATCATTTGATCTTTGAAGAGACTCAATATATTTGGCCATGGTTGTGCCGACAGTCTTGTGATTTTCCACATTTTGCTGAATATAATTCTTTGCATCATTCAGCAATTCTGCTGCAGAATCCCTGTCTGATCTAATGTTTTCAATAATTTCTCGTACACAATCGTCAAATTTACCCACTAAACATCTCCTTTATTCCATTTAGTTTTGAAATCTCTATATCTAGTCCTAAGTTTATTTAAATTTCGAACAACTTGCTTTGTGTTCATTCCTGTAATTTCTCTTAGATATAAGTAAATAGCCTTCTTATTAAATATTTCAATTTGATCCGGATTTTCCAACAGTATTTTAACTGCGTTTAAGACGTTTTTTTCAGGCTCTTTAAGATCCATATTTTCCCAACGGCCGATTTCTGTAAATAAACACGAGAAAAATTCTTTTTCTTCCGCAGCATGCCAGTCAGGCTCATATGATAAATATTCTACTTGATCGCGATATGAAACGTCAGAAAAGTCCATCTCGCGTCTTCTTCTTTTTTGTTGCCTCTTTGACTTTGCGATAAACCAATTTTTAGTGACCACCGAAAAATAAGAAAATGCCGTGGATCCTTTTGCAGGATTATATTTGTCTAATATTGTTGTTAACCAAATTTTACATTCTTCTCTAAGCTCATCGATATTGGGCAAAGAGGTGAAACGAAAAGTAAACACAATTTTATCTACCAATTCATTAAAAACTGGGGCTATATATTGTATATAAAGTTTGCTCTTTTCTGCTATACAATCAGTTTGACAATATCTTACAATTGCATCTTCATGTACCTTTGTAAAATATCTATTGCTAGATTTCTTCTTGGATCGTGCTCGACGCTTCCTCGGCTTTTTGGTCTTCAATGGTTCTTGGCTCTTCATTTGAGTCTTTTCCTTTTAATATATCTGGGATGTTTGACATGTCTTTTGTCTCTAATAATTCATAAAACTCCTCATATGAGTGTAATTGTACTACTAAATCTTCAGTATGCTTCAATAATTGCGCCATGTGTGGATCTTTAAAAAACATCTCTAATTCTGATACGACTTCTAAATGTTTCATATAAAGATCAACCATAGCTTTTAACTCAAATATATTTGTACAAATATAAGCAAATCTACCCAAAATTTGTCTTAAATACCAAATTAACAAAAAGTTTCCAAATAAGGACAACGCTAAAAGAAGCGGCAGTACATTCCAAATCATTTTTTATTCTCTCCTACAATCTCTTCAATATCAATTTCGCCCCAGATGCCTTTTTCTGTAGCAACTCTCTCTTTATATTCAGAGATCGCGCTCTTAACAACAGAACCTGTCGTCTTTGGCACTTTAGATTTATTAATTCTAGGTACCGATAGTTGTTTTATTAATACATTCTTTGCAGTACATTCTGGACAATCACTGGCTGTTTCTGCCATAGAATGTACCAATTCTATTTCTTTATCACACTCTTGGCATTTATAATTATACCTAGGCATATTACGAGTCTATTTCTACGGTATCAGCATCAGGATCAACGTATAGAGCGTCATTAACGCTAGACACAAAAACCACTGGTGGGTTTTTTACAACTAAACCTTCTTCTGTTGAAGCTAATTTAAAACCCTTAAGTGTTTCAACAACGTCCACATCTGATGATTCAGAAATAGTGCTTAAAATAGCCTTTTGTAGCAGCATCATAATTGCCCCTACTGCTTGATTAGATAATTCAAATTCCATTTAATACTCCTATTGTTTTAAAATGTTTTTTAGATCTTCTTCGTACATTAATTTAGCCAATTCTTTAAATTTTATTTTTGGAGACCAGCCCATTTTGTTTTTCGCCTTCGATGCATCTCCTAACAAAATTGGCACTTCGTGGGGTCTAAATAGCCTTGTGTCAATATTAACATGTCGCTCAATGTCAAGGCCGGCATAATCAAAAACCTCTTCTAGAAATTCCCTAACTGAATGCGTTTCTCCCGTAGCTATAACATAATCATCCGGGATATCCTGCTGCAGCATTAACCACATTGCTTCAACATAATCACCAGCGAAGCCCCAATCTCTCTTTGCGTCCAAATTTCCTAGGTATAAAGTGTCCTGTAGACCGCATTTTATTTTTGCTGCAGCCATTGTAATCTTTCTAGTAACAAACGTCTCACCCCTTCTTGGACTTTCATGATTAAATAAAATTCCACTAGATGCATGCATTCCATAGCTGTGTCTGTAATTTCTCACCAAATGGTGCCCGAAAACCTTTGCGCATGCATAGGGTGATGCTGGTGTCAAACATGTATCTTCATCTTGGGGATGGATTGGGTTATCTCCAAACATCTCAGAAGAAGAAGCTTGATAAAAGCGAGCATGAGGACAAATGTTCCTGGTGGCTTCTAAAAGTCTCAAGGTGCCCATTGCTATACTTTCAGATGTCTCTTCTGGAGTATCGAATGAAACTCGTACATGTGATTGCGCTGCAAGATTGTAAATTTCAACTGGTCTATATTTTGCCAATATTCTATGTAAATTTCCAGAATCATTCATATTACCATACACTAATTCAAAATTCATAACATGCGGTAGATCAAACAAATGATCGATCCTGTCTGTGCAAATAATCGAAGTGCGGCGCTTCATACCAACAACGTGATATCCTTTTTTGATCAAAAGTTCCGCTAAATAAGATCCGTCTTGACCGGTAATTCCTGTTATAAATGCGGTCTTCATCTTACCCCTCTTAAATTCGGATAATGATGAATCGCCCACTCACATGTATCCTTTAGGGCTGTTCCGTAATCTGTATAGTTTTTAGGATCCCAACCTAAATTGATCAACTTAGAATTGTCTGAGGGCTTTCTATATTGACCATCAGGCCTAGATGTATCCCAAATTATTTCGCCATTGAAATTTAACATTGTAGCTATTAAACATGCCACTTCCCCAATTGATATTTCGTTTGTGCTCCCAATATTTATCGGCTCTGGATCATTATATTCTTCTAAAAGAAATATTAATATTTTAGCTAAATCCTCAGAATATGTAAATTCTCTTAAAGGTAGGCCTGTTCCCCATAGAATAACATCTTTCTTGTTCATTTTAGCTTCATAAGTTTTTCTTATCATGGCAGGTATAACATGTGAATTTTCAAGATCGAAATTATCATGTTTTCCAAAAAGATTATTTGGTACCGCCGTTATAAAATTACAACCATACTGCTTTCTATAGGCCCTTGATTGTACATCAAGCATTCTCTTGGCGTGGGCATATGCAAAATTTGATTGGTGAGGTCGACCATTATGAATTTGATCTTCAGTCAATGGCCATTGAGGATTATCTGGATATATGCATGTGCTTAATAAAGAAAGAACCTTTTTAACGTTAAAAATTCGAGAAGCCTCTAGAACATTTGTGTTTATTAATATATTTTCTCTATAAAAATCACCCATATGATTCATATTTGCAACAACCCCACCAACTTTCGCAGCCAAATGAATAACATAGTCTGGTTCAAAAAGATTAAAGAAATCTATTGTTTCATGAAAATTAAGTAAATTGCATTGTTCAGATGATAAGAAAAATACATTTCCCTCTAAATGGTTTTGAAGGGCTTTTCCAATCATTCCTGATCCGCCAGTAACTAAGATCCTTTTATTAGTTAACATTCTTTGTCTCCTTTATTTTCTAACAACCATTTCTTTAAATCAATTTTTGGTACCCAATTTAACATTTTTTGTGATTTTGAATTATCAGCAAAAGATACTCTGGCTTCTCCAATTCGGGGTGGTAAATGAATAAATTCGCCACCTATTGCCTTTACTAGGTCTAATACGCTATACTGTATGCCTGTGCCAATATTGAATACCTCTCCAAAACCAGCCTTGCAAGTCGTTGCTAATATGTTAGCTTCTACAACATCATTGACATGAATATAATCTCTAGTTTGTAGTCCATCCCCAACTATCGTCATTGGAACACCTTCTTCTTTTTGTCTCAAAAATATACCAATAACTGGAGCATATTGACCTTTGACTGGCTGTCTTTGCCCATATACGTTAAAATATCTAAACGTGATCGTTTTAAGGTCAAATAGGTCGGTATACATCTTACATAAGTCTTCTCCTGATGTTTTTGATACTGAATATGGATTTAAACAATCTCTTTTCATGTCTTCTTTCATAGGTGGTGTGTTTTTTAACCCATAAGCCGCAGAAGTTGATGAATACATCACTCTTGTGACTCCGTTTTTTCTTGACGCTTCCAAAACATTACATGTACCTATTATATTTGTTTGCATGGTTAAGGTTGGATTTTTAATCGAAGCTGGAATGCTTGACTCTGCCGCCATGTGAAAAACAAAATCAACGTCTTTAAATAAAGGCTCTATTTCTGAATAATTTCTAATATCCAATTTATAATTTTCTGCCCTTTTATTCCAATAAAAATGCTCATGTGATCTAGAACATTCATTATCAATTACAATTATATTATATCCCATTTTTACGAGTTTGTCAACTAAATTTGATCCAATAAATCCAGCACCTCCTGTAACTAAACATTTCATTTTATGACCTCATAAAATTCAATTAATTTTTCTGCCCTTTTAGTATACGTGTGTTTTCTTGCTAATTCATGGCCATTAAACGCCAAAGATGATCTTAAACCCTCATTATACAACAATTCATTAATCGTCTCATGAAGCTCAGAGATATTTCGATAATACATTACATTTTTACGATCAATAAAACCTAATAGATCATATTGATAATTATAATTTGTTAATAATGGTATGCCACACCCTAATGTTTCAAAATTCCTATAATTTATATCATTGGACATATTTTTATTAAAATGTATTTTATATGAATTAATTGCCTGTACCATCGACTCTCCGATCACTAATTCATCGTGTATAAAATTATATTTCTCTTTTAATATTGAAAGTACTGGACCTCTATTAACTGTGTTTCCACAAAATCCGACATCACATCTGTTTTTTACAAATCGTGTCCCTATTAAAGAATCATCATATGCATTAGGAAACCAAACTCTTCGACCGCCGACTGCAAAGTCTTTTGTTGAATGTAATAGTATATCATATTCACCATTTCTAAATGTTTGCTCATATAGTCCAATACCTTGACAATGAGCATCAATTGACCATAAAAACTTTTTAGGGCTTCTATATCTAGATAAGCTTGGTACCCACCCTAATATATCATAATTCTCTAGATTAATTATGATATCATATGAGTTCCAAATTGGAAGAGTTTCGAAGTTTTCGTGACCTAGCCCCCAAACATCTGAATCATATCCTAAATTCCTAAACGACCTTTGAAGGCAAAAACACTCTCTGAAAATCCTGTTCTCCTCATGCCTTCCGTTTTCTTGAATTATCAAAATTTTCATTTTTCTTTCAACTCACTGTATAGACCATAAAAATCCTGCTCATTCATATAGTGGTAAGTCACCACATTGTCATCCAAATAATCACAAAATTCTTCTTGTCGATGCTTTTGCTCCGATCTAAAAAGTCGACTGTGCATCATCGGAATATCGCAATCATTAAGCCATAGGGCGTGAGCTAAATCATAATGTTGAGACCACGGAAATCTCTCTCCACACTCTACCAAATAATTACTCATTATTTCAACAGCAGATTTATTCAGTGCCCAACCAGATCCACCACTATGACAAAACCACGGCCCTGAAGGCACTCGATTACAAAGATAAGGTATAATTTGAGTTTTAGTTTCACCTCCAAAAGCTCCAGGTCCAGATTTCGGATTTTGAGAATTTGGCAACATGTTTAGTCGGCCAATAAACATTGGAGATTTTGACTCTGGAGAATAACTTTTTAATAACTCTTTTGCTCTCTTAGGCATAACATAGGTGTCTGAATCAGCAAAGAAAAACCATTCGTAATCCTTATACATTTCTTTGTTTTCGTAATAATGCAAATAAAAACCTCTCAACTTCAAATAAGAAGTAAAATGCCCTTCTGGGGTATTAAAACCTAAAACTTTTCTAGATGAATCTTCCTTGCCCTCTAAAAAAGCATAATCATCATTCCCGCCTATTTCTTTAATCCAGGTTTCTTGAGCCCAAATATTCCGAGTATCTTTGAAGACGATTCCGCTTAATATCACATAAAGTATATTCATTTCTATCCCTTATTTAATTTTGCCAACATAATCGCTACAAATACCAAAAATATTCTGTGTCGACATATGCATTGTCTGTGCCTCGTCTTCACAGACAATAATTGAATGTTCACAAGTCTTCATCTTTGGATATGTCCATATGAAACCCTTGCTTGTGACAGTAAATTTATCATTCTCATGCCAAAAACAATTTACAATACCTTGGTAAACTCCCCAATTCAACATCACGGAAAGAGCCTCTAGATTCTTAGCATGCCACCACATGCTGTACTGTTCCTCATAGAAAAAATCCCATTCAATTTCATATCGCGGCTCATCATGCCCTAGTACAAACTTTTCTCCAATTTTCCAAACATCAATCTCTACATGGTAACCCAAGTCTAGTGCTTGTTTTATATAATCTGGATGGTTTTCCCTTGACGGATCTGGGCCTATTATATTACCTCTATGTGCTATTAATATCATCTTTAGCCTCTTTGAAGTATGAAGTTGGTTTGCTCTTTGAGATTTGGATCCATGTGCAATTTGTACTTTTGATCCCCATGCTCCTCCATATAATGTTTCATCATATTTTCTGCATTGAATCTTTCGTATGAAAATCTGTTTAAATAATTTAAATTCCCAACGAATTCATCGATATGATCATATAAAAGAAAATATTTTTTCATAACTTCTGGTTGGCCATACTGAATACAATCATAATGCATATCTCCCGAATTATTGCTAGCCACAGACAACCTATCCTCAAGAATTTGTAATCTAAGCGGATTTAAAAACAAATAATCAAATCGCGTTCTTACAATTAAATCATATTTTCTATAATCTTGCACTAAGTCAAAAGATTTCTTGACCATGTAATATTGGTCTTTTATACGATTTGCCCAATATTCTACTGCTTCATGTGCAAAGCCACAATGGGTCTGTCTCGCCTTCTCTTGACTTTGATCCATGAACCTAGAAAATATTTGTTGTTTTGATAATTTACAAATATCCTCTATATTGTGTGATCTATCATAATCTAGAGTATATAATTTCTTATTACGATCATATTCCTCAGCATTATGAATTTTAAAATTTATTAATTTTCCTGTCTCTTTCCATGGTAATAAATGTTTTTCTGCAACTTTATGATCACTTTCTTGACGATCCCAAGTGCTAATATAGATATCCGTATCATAACGAGAAAAAAAATTATAATATGCATGACGAAAATTGAGAAGACCGCCGCGCAAGTGACCTGTTATGATTGTTGCAATTTTCATTTAATTAAGCCCCATTTTTTAAGCGCCGAGTGATATTCATTCCCGTATTCTCTATCAATTGATTGACGCATAGCCTTCGCGCCAAACTCAGTTCCCATTGGATGTCCGTGGATTGCACCTCCAACATTAGCCATATAGTCCATACCAAACCTACTATTGATTGCTTCAATAAGTCCAGGGTGCATTCCACAACTCAAGCTTGGCATAACGTTATTTTTGTGTAAAACCGAAAGGGTTTCTTTTAGATCTTCTTCATTATCACTCTTGTATCCGCCCCACATGCCGGCATGAATAAAGTCAACGCCCATCAAGCCAGCTAATTCGCAAACAACATTCCAGTCAATATGATAATCATGATTTTTGTTTGTTAAAATCTGATCACCACTTTTCTGAAAGAATAGAAACATATCTAAATCTAAATTTCGAATTGACTTATAAACCCCTAAACCGTTCCAAAAATTAATATGTACAGCGTTCGCTCCATATTCATACACCTTTTTCACTCTATCAATAACATATGGATAATCGGAATTAATACAAACAGCGTAAATGACATTCTTGTCTTTTAAATAATCCATAATTAATGGAACTCGGACTTCAATCGGGCAACAAGCAGGATTTGACATTATTTCGTCTTCTTTAATAAAATCCACGCCTCCTTCTACCAATTGCTTAACTAATTCTAGCAGCGTTTCTGGAGAGATTCCCACTTTAGGCTTTACAATGCCGCCCAATAGGGGTTTACCATAAGACTTTGTAAATTCTCTAATGCCAGAAATTCCATATTTTGGTCGAAGAAAATGCTGCAAAAAGGAATCTGGATAATGTACATTAAGAAGATGACACTTTAAGACATTATCAATATCCATCTGTCCACCCATCAACTGTACTAATAGTTGCGTGACACCATCTTCAGCGACATTAAGATTCGCTAACGGAAACGCTATTTCAATTTTCCCCTCTTTGATTTTAGAAATTTCTTTTTCATCAGCTAAAATCTTACAAGAGTGATTCTCAAATAATTCGTCCGTTTCCCATTCATTTCGAACATTTGGATTTCCAACGCTTTGACCAATTGCTAAATTCCAAGCAGCATCTCTTAAAGACGTCTTGGATTTTAAATAATATGTTGCAATTATATATTTCTCTTCTTCAACTTCTTTTCTGAACAATTGCATGTTTATCTCCTATAACTGATGGGGTTTTTATAACTATTAATTCACAATCTTCTATAAATTCTGGATCTGCTATTTCATAAGGTTTAAGGACAAATATTTCTCCAGGAGATATTATCTTATTTTGAATTTTCATTTTGCCACGTATCAAATAATTTATCTCTGTGGCTTCAGCATGATAATGTACATCCCAACGTTGTCCTTTATAATGTTTAGCGTATGCCACTTCAAAATCTTTCGTTCTCAAAACTGATGGAGTGAAATCGCCAACAAACCACCCTCCTGTCATCTCATTCATTTTAAAAATATCCATATTCTTTCGCCTTTTCTAAAAACATTTTTAAATCGTGAGGTACCCCAACAGCGTTGTGTTGCTCATTTGGAATATGGTAAAATCCAATTTTTTTTCTATCTTTTATCATGTAGTTGTATGTTGGCGCGATGTAATATTCGTTGTTAACGCGATCATTACTTTCCATCATCTCTTTCGTAGAATCGATAAAATCTAAACCTTTTTTCCAATAGTGAATCCCATTTAGACCAATATTACTGATAACCTTTTTCTCTGCAATCTGTATCACATCACCTTTTAAGTTAACTTTTGCATAGCTATTTTTAGGGGTGTTTGTTGTATAAGTTACCACCGCACCATCAAAATTATTATTTCTAACGTAATTAATAAATCTTTCTCCTGACCACCACATAATTTGATCACAATTTGCTATCACAAGCTCTTGATCATTATTAATATAATCTGCGGCTAATAAAGCCGAACAGGCCGGGCCTTCGGTGACATAATCAATTGTTAAAATCTTGCAGCCGGGTTTGATTTTTCTCAAAATGCTTTCCACTTCTTTATTGTGAATAGGACTATCATATTTTCGCACTATAAAAATATAATTACCCTCTATATCCAAAGTTTCTATGGCGTGTTCAAGCATAGTATATTGACCGATTTTAATAAGCGGCTTTGGAAGATCATATCCAACGCTTGAAAATCTTAAACCTCTTCCGGCCATTGGAATGAGTATGTTCATTTTATTAATATCTCAACTAATTCATCAATTTGTGTTTTATATTTTGAATAAGGTCTAATGCTGTGACAATCAATGTAATAATCTTTTTCTCTTAAAACTTTTCTATCATAATGCCAATATGACCGGTCAATACGCCTGTTTGGCTTTCTTGTTAACATTTCTAATTCATCTTTATTAATATAATTTTCTATTTGTCGTGTACAATACGCCTCATCCAATCCCCATTTTTTAAAACCCATATGAGAATCATGATTGCAATTCGAATTACATAAATCGTCTAAAGAATCAGAAAAAGATTCAGCCAAGTTCAAGACTTTCTTAAATATTTTTCCTTTTGCAACATGATAACAGGTAGGGAGCGGACGGGGATCATCATATAGATGAACATACTTATCATGATCAACTGTAGCAATCTGTTCCACAAAATATTCCATGGAGATTGGAAACATATCAATGTCGGATATAACAAAAGTTGTATCTGGCTCCAAGGATGTATACCAAAATCTAACCCATAACGTTTGCAAATAAAGAGGGACGCCTTCAACCGGCTTGATATATATCACTTTACCATAAGAGTTATCCATTTCTTTGTTTCCAAAATAAAGAAGCACGGGTTCGATATCAAATCTCTCCTTCCATACTCTAGAAACTGGTAACCAAAAATCAGAATATAAGGGGTTGTCATCAACTGACATTATTGCTTTTTGTATTTTCATTTGCATTTCCTTTTTGTTTGTTTACTTTCTTCCTGCTTGTACGAGAGCGTGTTCGGCTAGTTGTTTTAGTTTTCTTTTTCTTCACCAACATTTCTGAATGCTCAGGGTGTAATCGTTTATCGTTTTCGTCAAATGCTTGTCCGATAAACTCTCCTGTTTTTCTTTTAGTAGGAAATGGCGAATTGTCGAAAAATTCATCATGTAAAAAGCTAGAATCTTTTACCAAAGGATAAATTTTCTCTTTCAAAAAATTTTGATCTACTTGCCAAAAATCACCTTTAACATATTCATTGATCATTTTTTTCATACCCAACAGCGCATAGTCTTTAACTCCCCACATGCCTCCTAAGATTTCCGTGGCGTGATAAGGGTGATCTCTCATAATATGAAAATCTTTATTGCTATCTAGCCATTGTTTCACAGCTAACGCTTCTCTTTTATTTAATCGACTGTCTGTATCCCTAGATATCATTGCATATACATCAGGCTCTGAAGCGGCATAAAATCTCCAAAACATGCCAGTCCAATCACCCGATTCTTCCATTTCTACAACCTCTGTGTTGTCGAATACCTTGAGTTGTTCAATGATGTCTTTTGGGGTGCTAGACCCAATATAATATCTGCATATCCAATCTGGATAGTATTCTTTGGCTAACTCAGCGTTCTTGAGCGCTCCAATGGTATATACTGGATTATCTCCCCACAAACTAAAACAAATTAATTTTTTCTTTTCTTTCGGCGGGACAAAGTGGCTTGTATATTTGGGAGCTTCATTTCCAAATAAATCTACGTATTTCCAAAAGACTTCTCTTTCTTCTCCAAATCTTTCTTTTTGCTTTTCTGGATCTGTGGAAAGGCCTTTGGGGTTCGAATAATATAAACCATATACTCCGGGGATTTTAGAAAATTTGGATCCATTTCGGACAGCCCTGAGCCACATCTCCCAGTCACCAGCAGACTTATATTTTGTATCAAACAGTCCAATGTTTTCATGCATTGATTTGCGCCAAATTGGCATGCATCCAGGTAAACATTTTACCATCGCTTCTTCAGAAAAATCTGTAATTGGATAAACTTTTCCTGCAGAAGAATTATTGTAAAACGTCTCAAAGTCTTTATTTGTCACAAAAGCCTCTGAATAAACCAGATCTATATCCTGTTTAAGCATTAATTCGCGGGCATGCACCTCTATATGATTTAATGCTCTTCTGTCATCTAAATTTGCATTAGTGAAAAAATCCCCATTTGATAACTCCATTGCGATATTCCAAGTACCATAAATACCAGGATCATGATCCAGTCTTCTGTATATAATATTGTCATATTTTTTCATGAATTCCTGAACAATAGGATCCTCATTTTCCGGCGAATTCGCGTTAATTATTATTAATTCGCAATTATTAAAATAGGTTTGGGATGTCATGTTCTCTAAGAAATCACGAATGTGCTTTTCTCCTTTGTACAAGGATGTGATTATCGAAACCCTGGGGAATTTAATTGGATCCAAAAGCCAATCGCAACTGCCTGTCTCAATCAATTTTGTAATTTGCCTAGTCGACTCTTTATTATTTTCTAGAATAAAATCAATTAATTCTACATCTTTAAGATCAGGAAACCAATCTTGATGTGTTGCGCCATTTTTACTATTCGTAATTAGATTACACCCAAGAGCACGCGCTTCGACAATAAAACGATTAAAAGTCTCTAGAACTCTTGGGAAGAAAACAACCGCGCTATAATTGGCCATTTTTTCCATTAAATCTTCATATTTTAGTGGCCCATGTACATCGTAATCAAAATTGTTTTCTTCACAATATTTTATTGCCAGTCTAGTGTTCTTAATAGGATTAGATGAATTTAAAACAAAATATTTTCCATTCTTTTCCGTGCATGAATATTTCCTTAATGTTTGTAAATCCTTTTCGCTCCACATAGAACATTTCATTGCAACAACATTTGAAATCATGAGATTTTTCTGTAATATATTGGCGTGCAATTCAGATTGGCAAATAACAGCAACAGACTCTTTATAAAATTCCTGATTTACTAGCCTATTTACTGGTATATTATAATCTTTGTAAGTCGATGGGTCGCGAGATTGAACGTATTTATGATCATGCTCATAAATAATATATTGAAAATTTTCAACTATAAACTGCATGCTTGAAGATGGCAATCTTATGAAATTTCCCACAAAAACAAAAGAGTTACGGTTTTGACTTAATCTCTTAACAGTGGTTTGGTGACATAACCACTTTTCCACTTCCCAGCCATCTTCGCGAAGGGAAGAAATGACAAATTCGTTCACCAATTCTCCGCCGCCGTATACCTGATCAATATAAAAATCAGCAATCCAAATTATTTTTTTATTTTTCACATGTACGCCTGTATGTCTGATAAAGCATCATCAGTTTCGTCTGACGAATTAAAATCAATAGGAAGAGCTTTAATAAATTTATTGTACATCTTCTCTTCTGAAAAATTTTCTAAAACGTGCTTTTTAAGAGTTAATGCGCGGCCAGAATATTTATTACGTCTCTTAAAAACATCCCTCATTCTCTTTTTTGCAGAAGATTCTATCGGATAACACCACATAGAATCCTGTTGTAAAATTCCAGGCCAAACAGCTTCCGGTTGAATTTGAGAGACTGAAAAATCAACTCTAGCAGCAATAATTTTTCTTTCTTTCGGCATGGTTAAAAAATCTACAGGGCCACTCCAAGCTGTTGTTATAACTGGCATGCCATTACACACCGCGTCAAAAATAGGAATTCCAAAACCTTCGCCATGAGATAAAGAAATATATGCCTTAATTTTTGGATGAGTATACAACCCTTGTACTTCAGCATCGGTCATATCTCCATGTATCAAATGTACACTACACGTTCTATCCGGATATCTGCTCAACAACTCTTCCAACCTTTTTCTTGTTCTGTTACGATCCATTAAACAATTTTTCATTAAATTTGCTTTGACTACCAAACCAACCTGATCATCATGAAACTCTTCAACAAACCACTTAATTGTATTATCTAAATTCTTTCTAGGGCACCATTGCGCCATTGTTAAAAAGTTATAATCGTACTTTAGATCAAAGGACAAATTTTCCGGAGTTATATTTCTAGTTGGAAAATTAACACTCTCGATTGGGGTATCTGTTTGGAGCTTAAGTTGCCTTCCTGTATTTGGATCAGTACCAAGATAAATTGTATCCGCGTATACTTGCCTAGAATGTTCAGACACAACTATAATTTTTTTCATAATTGAAGATTTATCAATCCACTCTGGAGAAACCTTGTTTGTCTCAACTCCTGCTGTATATCCGATATCACACTCTGTTATTTTTCTCCAGCCCGTCTCCATATTTGGAGGAGCGCCTTGGGGAGGCGGAGCCCATGGGACATCTACCTGAATTGAAGCATCATATAAAAATTGTTGCATTTGGTTATTTCTTTGCACTGTCTCAGAGATTCTAGAATCAATCCATTCCCTCTCTTCATTAGCGTCAGTGATCCAACCAGTATTTCCCCAGGAGGTTGGCACAATATATGTGTTGATAATATCTTCTCTAGACCTTAAAGCCCTTAGAGCAAATCTTGTTTGTTCTCCATATCCTGATCGGCTTAATGCCGGTCCAACTACCAAAATGTCCTTTTTCATTTAATCTCCATTATATGCCAGCGCTTATATTCTTTTCTGTTATTCCACGAACCATATTTTTCATGAACATGTTCTAAAACTTCAATCCACTTATTTTCAAATTCAACGAAATTATAATTCTTATTAACATGCTCCATGCCCATTTCGCCCATTTTTTCACGATCCTCTTTAGGCATATTATACATCTTTTTCAAAGCGTCTAAGAAATCTTCTTTAGAAATTCTATCTTCGTAAATGTAAGGTACATCTTGAGATCCAATAATAGCCTTAGAACTCGGCTCAATACCAATACCAAACCAATTTTCTCCATCTGTTACTTGCTCTTGCAGACCACCTGTCATAGTCACAACCACTGGAGTACCTGTTGCCAATGACTCCAGGGTTGCTAAACCAAAACCTTCAGCGTCTGAAATATTAATTGTGCAATCCGCCGAATTGTACATCAAATTTAATATTTCAGGAGGAAACTTCTGTACAGACAACAAAACTTGACCTTCTGTAATTCCTAATTCATGGAGTATAACTCTGAGATTTTGCCCGTGAATATCATTTGGGTCAGTATGCATGATCAATCTAGCTTTATCATGACCAACCTCATCTAAAAATTCCTTGAACCACCAAATAACAGACCCGCTTTGTTTCCTTCTAGCATTTCTATTATTCCAAAAAAATGTAAACCTATCATCATAACCATTTTGTTCTGTAAATTCTGTCAATTCCTCAGAAGAAATTTTCTTAAAAATATTTGAATTTACAGCGTGAGGCAGATAATGATTTTCTACATCTGGTGCAACATTATTAACAATATCATGTGTAACCTTTGAAATGGAAGCTATGACGTCATTTGATTCATAGTATTCTTTATTAAATTGAGGATATGGGTAATTATCCCAAACATGATAATAGACCATTGGCACTAATGATCTAACTTCGTCTTCAATTTCCCAAAGCCAAGTAAAATATCTAGGATCGGTCATAAACCACATAATATCTGGCTTTTCTGTTCGCAGAATCGACCTTATAACTTCGTGATCTCCATATCCGTTAACCGGATAAATGATCCAGTCATCTTCATATTCTTCTATTTTTTGAGGGCTATAATCCGGATGACTCATTGCCCCTGCTAAGGAGACTACTTGAAACTTTTCAGATTTAAGTAAAGCCTCGATGATATATTTGGTTTGAGTACCAACACCAGATAATGCATGAACCGGATGATCTGATATGGTAAGAACCTTAATTTTTTTGTCTTTCAATTTTGCCTCACAATTGGTAATATTTTTTGATACAGTACAGGGCTAATATTTTGTACAAACATTTTATCTCCTAAAAGAAACTCTTCAAACCCTGCAGCGAAATACTCCCTCAGACTAGTAGCCGAATAAGGATTAATGTACATTCCAGTCATTAAGTTTGATAATTTCTCATACCCAACATCGTATAGATAATCATCAAATTGTTGAGAATATTCACAATTCATAAAAAATTTAGTGCTAAGAGTTTCAATATCGTAATCCTCTAATTTTTTCTTTAAAGAAATCCTCTTTCTTAAAAACTCCGATTCGATATCGCCATCTGAATAAATTTCAAGACCCATCGCCTCTTCAATTGCATGAGCTAATTCATGAACAATCCCGTGGATCATCGCGCTCTCATTTGGAGGGTCATTTGAAACATATAATGATCCATCTTCATAAAATGCCAATATTCGAGGGTCTCTTTTTAATTGAGGAAAATCTCCAATCATAATAGAATCTACCATTTGACCAATATGGAACGGTACCATGAGTTCTAATTTATCCAAAACAGACTCTAATGATATTTTCTCCGAAATTGAATCTTTTGTATATACAAAAACTTGATCGAAAACATGCATTTCTTTAAAAGCAGTTTTAATCTTTCTAGATGCTTCCGTAATATAATTACTCTGCATCTTCTAGCCCCTGGCTATATCCTCTCAAATAATTTTCTTCAGCAATTGCCAAAAGAAATTCAGGGAATTCATTAGCCATGACGTCAATGATCATCTCAACAGTTACTTCCTCTTGATCAAATCGTTGGCCAACATATGTGACCATCCACTCTTTCATTGGACTTTCTTCAGGATCCACCACTTCTTTTAGGTCAGGATTAGTGTTTGCTGTAACGTTATCCAATATACACCTCGCTTTCTCTATATAACAATATAAACCATTATTGGTAGAATGTCAAGTAAAAATATATATTTTTTTTATTTTATTGTTCAGTTTCAGGCTCTTCGCTAGCTTGATTTGCTAACTTAAGACCTTCTACATATGTCTCGAAACTGTGTTTAACCGCTTTTGCGATTATCTCATTAATCTTATCAACTTTCTTATCGATAAATTTAATTAACGGCCGGACTGCTTCTAAATATTCTTTTGCATGCTTTGTATCAAATGACATTTCCCAATATACATCGATTTCAGATTTGCTTCGAATAGGGCCCATTCGGAAGGCATATTTAAATTTGGTTAAATCATGTAAAAATCTGCGAAAATGGTGGCTGTCATACTTTTTGTTGTGAAATTCAGAATCTTTGTTTCTTTGCTTTTCTTTGGTTACATATTTTTCTAGATCGTTAACGATCACGTCATTAATCAAAATTGAATACCAGCTAGAAAGGCCGGTTCCGGCTGCAGACTTAATATAATAATATCTGTCTTCAACAGCGCCATAATCATGCATGGGCCATCTTTTAACCTTAGCGCCTTTAAACATGTCTCTTACAATTTGAGGGTTTTCTACTAAAAACCTTAAAACATTCTCTGGAAGAGTATAGAGTAATTTGGACTCTGATAAATAAACTTCAATTGAGTCATCATCTATTTCAAAATCATCTTCGTCAACAAACGTAATGCCGTCTATTGCTAGGTTTTCCAATTCGTCTTCTAATTTATAAAACGATTTAGCAAAAGCTCGAAAATGAGATGCGGCTAAAACGTGAGCGTCTCTCAACACTCCTCTCAAATGTTCTTTATACTGATTATAAACCTCTGCTTCATCATTCATGGTTTGTTCTAACTCGCCAACAAAATATTCAAATTGATCTAATTCAGTAAAAAGCTCATCCGCATCAGGCGCTAAAGTATAAGTAATCCTAAGTACATCGACAGATTCTCTTTTTTTAACCTCCCATTCTGCATCTTGATATGGTATACTAAAATTAGTCGCAGCGTTAAACAAAATCGTTCTAAACTCATGAGCTTCGTCGGGCCATCGCTTGGTTGGTGGCGTCACGAATTCATCTGCAGCTTTGGGCTTATCTTCCTCGGTCGGCATGTCATACAATATTGTCATTTTTGCCTCACACAATATTTTAACATGGAGAGGAGCGTCCTCATCTTCGGTGTCATGGTGTTGATAATATTCTGACTCATCTTGCACGCGTGCGGTTAACCACATTCCAGGGCGAGTGCGCCCTGGGGAGGATCCATATTCCATATTGAATTGATGAGTGATTTCATCAACTTGCCTTATTAACGTCTGTAATTCCCATGATCGATCCATTTGGCCGATCCTTCTAACATTCATCCGCGATAGATAATCGACGTCAAGATCAAAAAAATCTTTTGAGTTTTCAAAAAAATCATGCAACAAAAGACCATCATAAGTATCTTCATAGGATCCACCATAACGCTGAATATCTCCAATATCTGGAAGCCAATCTTTAACGTTCTCTCTTTCGAAAAGATCTTTTTGGCTTTCCCATGCCCATTTTAAAACAGCCTTTCTAAAACCAGGAGGGTGTGGACCATATGTTCTCTGTTCTGGTACTGTGAATTGTACGCCGTTCTCTACATCTTCATATTTTCTTAGTCTAACGCGAGATTTTGCACCAATTCCCTGTACACCACGCTCTGGATCTCGGAAGATTTCTTGCTCACCTAGCGTTCCAATCATCTTAGTTAAATCTTCTTGAGAATAATGCTCTTCAGGTTCATAGCCGGGGATGTCTTTATGCAAAGGTCTTGATTGAAAATAATTTTCCATTGCTTTAATCAGAATATCAACATCAACTTTCATAACATCGGACCAAAGATGCTGCATCTTTCTTCGGAATTCCATCTTTCTATAATTGTCAGCCCACAATCTGGAGAATCTAACTAACTGTCTTTTTCTTTGGTTATAACGCGCTTCCCCGCCGGCTTGCTTAAAGCTTGTTAGATTTTTAGGATTTATAAATTTATCTTTAATCTTTAAAATTTGATCTCTTACAGTACCATAATCACGCGGTGGCTCATCATCCTCATCGTCTATCAAATCATAATCATAAAAATCGTCATCGACGGGATAGAGTATATCTCCGTCTCCTTCTTTTTCTTTCTTTTTAACAGCGTTATGCATGTAAATCTCTAAATCTGTTGCATCAACAAGGTAAGCAATTGGCCCGTGACCTTGGGCTTCATGCATGGCGCACTTAAAATATGACTGCCCTTCACTATGACATGATTCAATCTCATCAATATCGCTCATTCTTAAGACATCCATTGGATGTCTTGTTAAAACAATATGTTGACGTACATACTCTCCAAAGAAAATTGACTCGATTTCTTTCCAGTTTTCATCCTTTGTGTAATATTGCTGCCTTTTCTCCCACCAAGCTTTTAAATTAGCAATGCGAGGAATTAAATCTTTACCTTTTCTAGAATGCTTTGCAACCAGTTTTGAAACTGATAACTTTTGTTTCCTAGTTATTTCTTGCCCTTTTTTCGGACCTGCCGGAATAATCTTTGTTGTCTCTTTCTCTAATTCTAGTTTTGCAATTGGCTTTTCGTATGATCGTTCTCCTCCGCCAAGCTCAGTATCAACATGCCTAACCAACTTGATATCAAAGGCGCGATTGGTTCCTTCTTGACCTGGAAGGTTGTAATCGTGATCGATAAACGCATTCATGAGCTTTCTTAAATTTTTAGAATCTTCAGTCTCTAATGGTACAACAATTCTTAACTGTCCTTTGAAAACATCATCAAAGGACAAATTGTCCTTATTCTCTTCCCACCACGCCATAATCTTGGTCGCAGCTTCTCTAGAGAGTTCATTAAGAACCTCTCTTCTTTCGATTAATCGTTTTTGCCTAGATTCTTTTACGATCTCTTTTTCTTTTTCTAAACGAAAGTTCGTCCAAGAATTCATTAGTGAATACAGATCCATTTTTTA
>Ga0098061_1000303_pt1 | contig 22763 bp, 20 predicted proteins | sample 22_taG_FD_92579 | JGI IMG/M metagenome (GOLD analysis project Ga0098061, IMG submission 92579) | Marine viral communities from the Subarctic Pacific Ocean - 22_ETSP_OMZ_AT15343 metaG | ecosystem: Environmental > Aquatic > Marine > Oceanic | place: Subarctic Pacific Ocean | collected 2015-01-20
TAAATACCTAGATATGCCACTTGATGTTCTATTAACTGCCTTCGCTTTAATAATTTCGTTTGTTGCTGTTACCGGAAAAATATTATAATCTTCGCCGTTAACCATTCTGTTTTGTGTATAATAATTCTGAGGTGCCTTTGTTCTAATATCTTCAATAGTTTCTCTTTCGGCTGCATTATAAACTTGCTGTTGTAGATCAAGAACCATTGTTAATGTATGTTGAACGTTATACTTGTTTAGGTAAATAATATTTAAAGTTACGCCTTTCATATCGTCTGAATTAATGTCGTATGACAATCCGTTACCTTGTCTAAAGTATGATCTAAAACTACCGCGTGGCATATCAGAAAATATGCCGTCGCCAAACACATATGAAATTTGATCTGCTTCACGTGATTGTACACTGTATAATGATCTTATATCTTTTGATAAACTATTGTAAATTACATTATTGCCTGTTACGGCTGGCACTTGCGTCCATAGTCTGTATAAGTCATTGTTAGAATCTAACTCATATAACCAAACATCATTTTGACTAACATTACTAGTATTAATTAATACTTGTCTATTAGGAATTGCTTGGTCAATAGTAAAATCAGATGCTCTTAAAGTACCTTGTTTAAAGTAAGCAAAGAAGCCAGTATTAACACTGCCGTTACCTTTGCCGTCACTTCTATATAAAAAACTAAATGGCGATATAGTGCTAGGTGCTTTTTCATAAACATATTCATAACCTTCAAAAGTAGCACTAATAATTTCAAAATCAATATTGACGCCATCAATTGATGCTTGGAATGGAAACACTGGAAGTGTTCCAGTTGCAATGTTAATTTGGTATTCCTGAGTCTCGATACCATGTAACGTTTTAGAACTATTAGGGTTACCAACCTTTTGTGTGTTCACCATTGCCGCATTTAATACTAAATTAATTTGTTCTGCGTAATCATCGTTGTTAATGTCATTCCAATCAATTCTAGTGTTTGCTAAATTCTCTCCATTGGAATCATAAACATCTTCTGTAGTAGAAATGCTTGATAACTTTAACATTCCGCTTGCGTTTACACTACGCTTTGCGTTATAACTTACGAGTCTCGCAAGTCTTAAAATACTTTCTCTGCGTTCAGCAGTTGCTAGGAAGTTTTCTCTAGCGTTTAAATCTACTCTGTAACTAATGTTTTGTGTTACATAAGAAATGAGGTCAATTAACGCAATAAATTCTGAACTTTCAATGTAGTCATTGAAATCTTCAGGGTAGTATGCTTTGATGTAATCAATCATTGACTTACGCAATGTTTGGAAATCATAACTTTCAAAGTCTGCGTTAATAAAAGATTGGTATAATACTTGCCAATCCTCTGCGTTGTATATGTTATTTTGTCGTGTTGTTAATGCCATTATGCTGTACTCAGTGTAGCGGTAGTTGTTTGTGTGTTAAAATCAATTAGCAAATTTTCTATTATTTGGTCTGGAATAAACTTTAGGTTTAATTCTATCAATAGCCCATGCTCATATTGTTTAACCACTATATTTTCTGCTTCTATTCTCGGATCATAAGCAATAACATCCTGTATGTCTTGTCTTATTGTTTCTATTGTGGTTTCATTCAAGGGCTCGTAAACCATATCCCATACCACAGACCCAAAATTAGGTAGTTGTAACTTTTCACCTTTTCTTATATTAAAATGGTTTATAAGATCTTGTTTTGCAATATCAAAACCAGTTAATGTGTAAGAATTAGAGAAGTTTTTGCCTAGAGTATTGAAGCCTTTATATGTAATCGCCATACTAATATTTAGTTATTTTAATTATATACTACTATTAACCCACGTAGGTTAATTACTACTATCAGCAATATGTGAGGTGGTTCCTGCTTTAGGTTCCTTTTTCTTTGATTGGTTAATTCTTGGATCTGGTTCGTGCATTGGAACTCGTTGCATTGCGGTATAATAAGAGTAACTACCATCAACAGCATAGCGTTTACCGCCGTGCGTGTTGGATGCTCCTTTGTTTATCCAGTTATTTTCATATATAGCAACTCTGCTTGCTTCATCAGCAACATTTCCGGCTTCAGTGTTGAGTTTAATAGGATACTTTGCTCCACCGCCACTTTTAAGGAAAATACATGCTGTACTTGTAACGCTAATTGCTTCCTTACAAGTGATATTAAACCAGTCAGTGGACTTAAAATTCATAGTGCCTACTGATGTTGCTTTTAGATTACCATTTATATAGAAGTGAGCATGTCCTTTGCCTTGAGCATTTGTTGGATTTGTTTCTATTTTAAAGTTATGTCCTGCTAGTAAGTTAATATCCTCGCCTGCTTGTATATTAACATCAACATCTGCTAACATATTAACATTACCCTCGGCATGAACGCTAACGTCTTTAGCACTAAACACATCCACTGACCCATCATTTCTCAACTCAGCCCAGGCACTTCCGCTTGCAGTTCCTAAATAAACTGTGCCGCCGTCGTCACTTAATAAAATTTGATGCCCTGTTCCTGTGCGTAATCTTATTAACTGGCTATTACCATTACTGTCGCCGTCGTCCATAACAAAACTATGTCCGCTTTTTCTGTTATAAGGCCAGTCATATCCTTCTTTATTTTCCTCAGTAACAAGTCCTTGCGTAATTGTTCCAAAGTCATAATCTAATGGGCCAGGCGTGGAAATACCAAACACGTTAGACGGACTCTCGCGTTGAACGCTAGAAGTTGTAAGTCCTCTAACGTAGTCTGTTTCTAATCCTTGCATAAGCAAAGTATCAAACATTGGGTGTACAGGTCTTTCTACATTTTTCCAAGCAGTAGTTTTGTCAAATTCCTTAGTACTTAACTTATTATATTCCGCAACAGGCACTTCAAACTTTGGTGAAGTTATGCCAGCGGCTTTAGTAGAACCTGAGCCTTTAAATGCTGGCGATGCGGCGATACCTGGAACCATATGTAACATTAATGCGTCAGGAATATATGAGATAATATAACCACTTCCTAGTTTGCCTTCTGCAAACACTACCATAACCTGTGTATCAATATCAGGTGTAGGGAAGGTCATACCGTATGATTTGGTGGTCATTTCATACATACCGGAATTATCAGCTAATGCATTAGTTCTTCCGTAAAAAGGCAATGCTAATGAGCAAAGTATAGTATTAGATTCATACTCTGTCTTGTCGTAACCTGATTCTTTGGATTTACGCTGTTGTGCTAATGCAGGAATATAAACCGCGATACGATTCATACCGCTGTCATCGCCATATCCTTTGACAATACCTATATAAGGACCCGGGTCTGTTTTCGCTGTATAATCGCGTCCTTCAGTGGGTAACCCTACAGTAGGCTTTTTAGGATGATTCGCTTGAGGCATTGTGTTTTTCCATTGTTATTTAAAGTTCTATTGTAGGGCCACAGGGTTTACTGGAAAAATATCGAACAAATATCCTTGTTCTTTCCAACTATTATAGCCGTTTCCATTTTTACCGTGTATAATCTTACTACTCTCGCTTGCTGAATTTCCAACTGCCCAAGCAGCTGCGGCCGCCACCGTCACACCCGCGGAGATGTTATTAATAACATCTCTTCTCGCACCACGTTCAGTATTGTCATTATTTGCTATGTCAGTTTGATCTTGTTTTGTATAACTGCTTGTGTTAATAATCGGATTCAATCCAACTACGCCAAGCGGTTGTCCGGTCGGCTCAGTCAATACAGTGCCTCCTGTACTAGTTACAAATGAAGGTGGTGATCTATAACTCTCAATGGCAGGACTTGCATTAAATGTAAAAGATCCCGATGCGTCTCTTGGATTAGGACGCATAGGAGTAATTCCTCCAGGAGTATTGGAAACTACATCAGCAGTAGTGCCTGATGACTGTGATGTTGTGTTTAAAGAATTTAACTGAAATGATCTTGCTTCAGCCGCTCTAAACTCTTGTGCGCTTTGAGAAGAAGATTGTATTGCTTGTGTATTAAAATCTGCATGTGGATTTACACTGTTTCTATTTGACGCCGTTTCGGTTACTGGGCCACTAACTGAGGCAAACTCACCTGCCCATTCTCTGTCAGCCGCTTCTGATGCAAGTTCGCGTTCTTTTCGATCTTCTTTGCTGGCTAATGGTAGCACTGGTGTTCCGTCAAATTCGCCGGCGGCGCTATCGCCAGCCGGGGCACTTCCAGGCGCAATTGTTGTTGTTGTTGATGCGGCCGCCGCTTTAGCATCTTCAAAATCATAATTTGCCGCTTCGTCAGCCGACATTAACTCTTCACCTGGTTTCTCAGGGTTGTCTATGTTTTCGCGCCATTGATTATAAATTCTTGTAGCATTCATTGTTTGTGTAAATTCGCCGCCTTGGAAAGTACTGTTTACCTCCCAAACTCTATAGTAACCTGACAATGTGCTACCGCCATCGCTCTCAGCAAAGTTTGCTAGTCCAGTTGCTTCATTATAATCTCTTGGAGTTTTGAACACTAAGTAAAAATGCACGTCAGCATAATCACAAAGTATTGCTCCGTTTGCTGGATCATGTCCTTCGGTGCCGCCTTGTGATCCTGTTTTATTAGGAGTAGTCATTGTTAGAATACCGTCTTGTTGTATATAACCAGGATCGCCAACAATCTCTAAACTAATCATCATCATATCAGAGCCAGGAGTTCTGTATAGATTTTCCATCAATGTGGCGCCAGTTCTTTGCTTTTGGGTTGCGTGTTCATCTGCATTAAATTTGTTACTTTTTGGTTTAATGCTTTGTGCGCCACTAACAACAGCCGCTCCATCTTGCTGATTTCCTGATTCAGGTGACACATTTGCTTCGGTTTCTTTAATAATAGGATTTTCAGAACCTTCGTTATAAGTTCCAATACCTGTCATCGCCATTATGAAAGAATTGTTAAAGGTCAAATCTAAGTTTCTTATATCTAAGTTTTGTCCAGTGTAGATATAGCTATAACTTCTAGCAGGATTACGAAGGCCGTTTTCTCCAGGCTTAGATTTCCCGCCAGTAACTTCAGGATCAACTACTTTATAAGGATCTACTTGTATAACTGTTTTTCTAGCATACTTGTTGCGTATTTTATCATAATCTTTTAATGTCTTAACATACGTAATTTTCCACCAATCTAGGCCGTTTTCTGGATTTTTCAGTACTGACTTAGCATCCTTCATCTTATCAAGCGTAGTGTTTTCTTCTAGTTGATCAGTAATGTACGTACTATCACGTATTACTTTTTCAAGAAATGCTAACATGGATTGCCCAGGTGCTGTTATCTCGACCTTATAATCGCCGCGTTCACCTTCACCATAATACCTTATGCTTCTATTATATTTGAATTTTTCCTCAGGAGATACTCTACGCCCCCTCTCGCCGGCAGTTGTAACACCCGTTGGGAGTTCCCTCAATTGAGTTTGTTTAGCAACATTTGGTTCTATTTTTGCATTTTTTAGTTGTTCAGCAATTGGGCCGCTACCTGACCCCAATCTAAATTCAATTTCATCAGGAAATTCCTGTGTTTTCGGTGCGACGACAGTTCCGGCGGAATTTGGTTTTAGTCCTGCACCTGTTTTGTCTGTTGATCTTTCCAGTTGCTCTCTATTAAATTCTTTCTCGAGAACTTTACAAAAGTCTTGAAGTGTTTTTCCTTTAACTTGTTTTAAATTAAGTGCTTGGGTCAATGGATTACTATTTCTTTCTAACACAGCCATTGTAATAAATTCAACTGAATAACTAGTACCAACTGCCGTAACGTTAAAATCTAAAGTTGTTAATCTGACAGGAATCCATCGAGTAGCAGGTTTGATTCTAACCGGTTTGCTTGCATCATCGTATCCAAGAAAATCAATTTGGATTAGTAGCGGCTTCTCTGTCCAATTTGGTCCGTCTTCGGTTAGTACTTCGTGAAGTCTTTCCAACAACGTAGTGCCTGTAGGCTCTACAATAGACATATTAATATCAAACAAGTTGGTTGCACGGTTAGTACTGCTCATGCCCATGATTCCCGATGTCGTCATAGTGTCTATGTAAAAATCCAATCCAAAGGCTGGATGGCGGGCTGGCAAAAACTCTGTGGCGCTGTCTGCAATTCCTCCGGAAGATATTAATGTGTTACATTTGGAAGGTATATTTCCGTGGCACCATTCCCAGCTGCCGTTTTCAGCCAAATCGTTATACATTTGATATGATTTAAAACTTAACAAACTAATTTTATAAGTGTAGTTTGTGAACTGATGTAAAATATTATCAGGTGCTGGAACGGGCTTGTTAGGATCTATTTGTAGGTTTGGATCACCTGACATGATATTATAACTCCAATGATTTTTGAAGAGTTGTTATTTTTGGTACAAATATAGTTACACCCGTAATAAAATCATATACTGGGTCAATTAGAGTGTCTGGGTTTCTCACCGCAAATACCCACCAGAGGTTAGCATTGTTATAAATGTCATGTGCTAATAAATCAGGGCGATTATTATAACTCTCTTCAATTTGATATTCTAAATCATCGTTTTCGAATGGAAAGGATCTCTTTCTCATTATGCCTAATCTACTATTTACAGTAGGCGTTAAGTAATAAGGACTATCTGCAAAATAACTGTATCTTGTATTCGCCATTTTATATAAAGCCTCCTTCACTATCACTTCCTAATAATCCGCCAGATGCGAATTTTTTCAGTCCAAAACGTTTGGATGTTGCTATTCTTGTATATGTTGGCTTTGCTGTTATAGTAACCGTAGTGCTTGTTGGAATCATTGTTTTACCATCAGAAGTTCTAATATAATCAACACTACTTGGAAGTTCCATTGAAAATGATTCTACTACAACAGGCACATTTGCAAATATGTAATCTCCAGATGCATTTAATCTTAATACAGGCGGCGGCGTGCCTGCTATAGGCTCCGCATCTTGTCCAAAAAACATCTTTGTAACAGTTCTTAAAAAGTGTAACACTCCTCTTAAATAGTCTGCTTCAGCAGAACTATTCGCTGTAAACTGTCCTGTAATTTGTACTGAGCCAATTTGATGACTTTCAAACGTAGGATGATCATAGTTTGTATGAGTAAGTCCGGCCGCGCCATAAGCTGCGTTGTGTTGAACAAACAGTGTCGGAGTGTAGGGGAAAACAATTCCCTTTCCGGCTGCCAATGGACCTAGCACTGGTCCTCCTAAGAGGTCAGTGTTGATTGTTAATCTTGTTCTCCAATCTTCACCCACACCACTAAACGCGACTAACGGCGCCGCAATGCTACCTAATAATATTCCACCAAATGGTATTGTTGCCATAAAAAAAGTTCCTGTATACCTTGTTATTTATTTGACTTTTTAATATACGTGTATTATAATAAATAGTATATTGGAGCTTATATGAACAACAAAAAAACGGTTTACCTTAGAAACAAAGATATTTTAGAAGAAATACACAAATCAAAGAATTCATACAGTAGTTATACTACTCCGGACGATGCTGATTACGATATTATTGTACCAGAAATTGAGAGGATTAACATACGCTCTGTTGCGCAAGCGAAACGCAATCGAGCGGCAAAACTTTCTAAGATAGAACACGCAAAAGCAGTAGAGGAAAATACATCTCGTAAAAAACCTCGGCTTATTGACTTTCAAATTAATTGGAAAAAGATTCCTAAAGAGGATCTTGTGTTTAGAGTTATGTCTTATAATCATATTCCTTTACAACATGGAAGAGTTAAAACACCAAAGCGTGTAGCGGATCATTATGAAAAACTTCCTTTTGCGCCATATCAACACTTTCGTTATGATGACAATAAGGAACTTGTTTGCGTAGGCAAAAGTCACTGGATTGGTGACTTAGAAAATGGTTATTATAGCAAGGATCATGGTCAAATGACTGAAAACCTCGCTAAAATGTTTATGAAGTTATGCGATCGTTATGGCACAAGATCTAACTGGCGCGGATACACATATAATGATGAGATGCGCGGTACTGCAATATTACAATTAATTCAGGTAGGGTTACTATTTGATGAAAGTAAAAGCCAAAACCCATTCGCATATTATACAGCAATTGTCACTAACTCGTTTACCAAGATTCTTAATATGGAAAAGCGTAACCAAAACATTCGTGATGATATATTAGAAATGAATGATATGGCGCCAAGTTATACAAGGCAAAACCAAAACATAAAAACTTGACAATTCACTTTAACTTTAGTATAATTATATATAATTATGTATGAGTAATAATAATCTATTTAAAAAAGTAGCAGTTTGTACAGATATACACTTCGGAAATAAAAGCAATTCAACTACACACAATCAAGATTGTGAAGACTTTATTGACTGGTTTATAGAAACGGCGCACAAAAACGATTGCGAGACTTGCATGTTTTTAGGCGACTGGCATCACCAGCGAGCAAGCATTAACGTCCATACGCTAAACTACAGTTTGCGTAGTTTGGAAAAGTTGGGTAGGTCTTTTAAGAAGTTTTACTTTATTACTGGTAACCATGATCTCTATTATAGAGATCGCCGTGATCTAAACAGTGTTGAATTTGCTAGTAGATTTCCTGGAATTTCCATTGTAAATCAAACAATTAACAAGGGCAATGTTGCTATTGTTCCGTGGTTAGTTGGTGATGACTTTAAGAAAATTAAAAAAATTAAAGCAAAGTATATTTTCGGACACTTTGAACTGCCACACTTTTACATGAACGCTATGGTGCAGATGCCGGATCACGGCGAACTTTATGCTGACGACATGGGACATGCAGACTATGTGTTTAGTGGTCATTTCCATAAAAGACAACAGCAAAAAAATGTAATATACATTGGTAACTGTTTTCCACACAACTATGCTGATGCTTGGGACGATGAGCGTGGCATGATGATGTTGGAATGGGATGGTGAGCCAGAGTATGTTTCTTGGCCTGATGCTCCATCATATAAAACATTAAAACTATCTCAATTGTTAGAGAATCCTACACAATATTTAGATAGTAAAACATACGCAAGAGTAACAATGGATATTGACATTAGTTACGAAGAAGCAAACTTTATTAAAGAAACATTTACAAAAGAGCAAAGTGTTCGCGAGTTAAGTTTATTACCAAATAAAGAGAAACAAGACCTTGACATTATTGATGAGGATATTCAACTTAACTTTGATAGTATCGATTCAATTGTTAGTGACCAATTGGCTAACATTGAAAGCGAGCATTATAATCCACAAACGTTGTTGGAAATCTATAGGAACATTTAATGTTAGTCTTAGAATCTTTAACCGTTAAGAATTTTATGAGCGTGGGCAATCAAACCCAAGCAGTAAGTTTGAACAGACAGGATCTCACACTTGTTTTAGGTGAAAACTTAGACTTAGGTGGTGATGATGCCGGCGCTCGTAACGGTACAGGTAAGACTACTATTGTTAATGCGTTGAGTTATGTGTTGTATGGACAAGCATTAACAAATATTAAACGCGACAATCTCATTAATAAAACAAATGCTAAAGGCATGTTAGTCACTGTTGAGTTTGAAAAAGATGGTGTGCATCATCGTATAGAGCGTGGCAGACGACCGGGTATTTTAAAATATTATTCAAACAATGACGAGGTTGATCAAGCACAAGGCGAAAATAGACAAACGCAAGATGAAATAGAAGAAGCAGTTGGTATGTCGCATACGATGTTTAAACACGTTGTGGCACTTAACACATATACTGAGCCGTTTCTTGCTATGCGTGTGTCAGATCAACGTGACGTTATCGAGCAGTTACTCGGTATTACTTTGCTGTCTGAGAAAGCAGAAAAACTTAAAGAGATTATAAGACAAACAAAGGATCTTATAACTGAAGAAGAATACGCAATCAAAGGTAAGCAACAAGCAAACGAGAATATTGAGAACACCATTAAAAGTTTTGGCATGAAACAAAAGGCGTGGGTAGAGTCTCGCAACAAAGATATTGAGAAACTCGACAATGCTATTAAAGAACTCGAAACAGTTGATATTGAAGAGGAAATAACACTACACACTGAAAAGGCAAACATAGAGCAGTTAGAGTTTAAAATGCGTGGCTATAACAGAGAAAAAGCAGGTTACGAGAACTTATTATCCAAATATAACAAGGAGTTAGCGCGGTTTGAGAAGAACATAACACAAACCGAGGATAAAACATGCCCATACTGCGGGCAGGCATTACACGATGAAATACACCAAAAGATGCTTGCGGATTTGGAAGAACAAATAACTGAGCATAAACAGTCTATTAAAGCAGAAGAGAAAAACTTAGCAACTGTTACTAAAAAAATAGAAGAAATTGGTACTATCGATTGGTACGAAAAAACGTTTTATGATGACATTGCTAGTGCTTACAAGCATGACAGTAGTTTAGAGCATTTGCGTAATACTTTAGTAGAGAAGGCAGAGGAAGAAGATCCGTATAAGTCTCAAATTGAAGATCTACAAAATTCTGTTTTGCAAGAAATTAATTACAATAAATTAAATGAATTAGTATCTCTTAAAGAGCACCAAGAGTTTTTAGCACGATTGCTAGTTAATAAGGACTCATTTATTCGCAAAAGAATTATTGATCAAAACTTAACATTGTTAAATAAAAGACTAAGTTATTACTTAGACAAGATTGGATTACCACATGCTGTAATGTTTTTGAACGATTTAAGCGTTGAAATTACAGAGTATGGGCGTGATCTAGACTTTGATAATCTTAGTAGAGGCGAACGAAACAGACTTATTTTAAGTCTATCTTGGGCGTTTAGGGATGTTTGGGAACACTTATACGACAACATAAACCTGCTAATTATTGACGAATTAGTTGATAGTGGTATGGATGCGTTAGGTTTAGAAGGTAGTATAAGTATTCTTAAGAAATTTTGTAGAGATAGAAATAAAAGTGTATTTCTTATCTCACATAAAGATGAACTAGTCGGGCGTGTACATAACGTTCTTACAGTTACAAAAGAAAATGGTTTCACAAATTACAGTGACGATATAGAAATCATGTAAATAATTATTTATACATTAAGGAGTAAACAAAATGTCAACAATTCATGAGCAAATCTTAGAGCAAGTCGAAACATATGTTAGTGAATCTTCAAAGTTTGAAGACAAGGGTGTAAAAGCCGCGGCCGCTCGCGCTCGTAAAGCGTTAGGCGAAGTTGGTAAATTAGCTAAAACACGCAGGGCTGAGATTCAAGACAAAAAGAACGCAATGTAATTAATGCCCAGTAAGCAAAAAATTAAAGGCTCTACATGGGAGCGCGATGTTGCTAAACACTTATCTGATTTATACAGTGAAACGTTTATTCGCGTACCCCATAGCGGGTCTTACATTGGTGGAGTAAACAAAGCAAGGAAGGAATTTTTACACGAAGGACAAATACGTTCTTTTAAAGGAGATATCATTCCAGGTCAAAGCATGCCTTTACTCAATATAGAGTGTAAGGCATATAAAGACTTTCCATTTCATCATTTGTTTGGACAAGATGTAAAACTTTTAGATGATTGGATAGCACAGTTGTTAGAGCCTGCTGACGAAGGAGACTTTAACATCTTAATAATGAAATTTAATAGAAAAGGCAAATACATAGCAGTAGAAGATAAGCACACCACACTAAAATTCAATAGGCACATTAACTATAAAGGTTGGAACTTTTGTGAGTATGATAATTTTTGGGCTCACAACACTAACCAAGTCAAGCTTCTCTCAAGTACACAAAACTAAACTAGGCACAGACACAAGACATCTACAATGCGGTTAAGACCCGCTCTCCTTGACAGTGTAGCATAAGCACATTGAGATTCTGGAGATGATGACAAAAATTTAGCGTATTAATTATTTCAGGGCTAAAAAGACGAGGGTAAAAACCTCGCGTCTATTATTTGTTGAAACTGTAGCATTTAATAGATACCGTTTGTTGGCGTGATAGCCAGGAGACTGTGGTAGGGAGTACAGGGCAACCGCTTCCGTGTTTAATAACAATCCACAACAGTTTACAGGTCGGGACTGAAGGAAAAAGTCTAACCACACTTCACCCAGCCGGGTGGAGTGTGAGCGGAACTTCGGGAAAAAGTTAATCAAAAAAAATTTAGTTAAATAGTATTATACTCTTTTAAAAGTAATTCATATAAATTTAGTTCGAGCTGTAAGCGAAGAACTAGATGAACTTAGTTCATCTCATAATGCATAAACAAATAAAAACATCTTTCGGAAAACAAGAAAATAGAGAAATTATTGTTAATGAGATATCTTTGGCTGATGTTTCTGCAGAAGAAGAACATTTGGCAATAGAGCAAGGATTTCTTATTGATGTTTTAGATGATGAATATTGGTTTATGTCACGATCCACTCGTGTTATTACTAGTAGCGTTGATGCAAAGGAATATGATGGAAAATGGGAACTAGTAGAAACCCTCACTCCTAACCTTATTAAGATTCTGCGTAAAATATTAAATCAATACGTACACAAACATAACTTCAAAGACTTTGAACGGTCATTAAACGAAACTAAAAGAACAAAGTTTTTTATCTACTATCATAATAGTAGAATAGTTGCGTTTACTAAGATGCAATTTTATCCTGAAATTGATCAAAGCGTAGAGCATCCACATAAAGGTGTTGAAACATGTATGTTTGCATGGGACTATAAAAATCCGGAACTACACATCGGAGAAGTAACACTACAGCACGAAGTATATTGGGCACAACAAGAAGGATTTAAGTATTTGTATATAGGTCCTGGGTATGAAAAAAGCAGTATCTATAAATCAAATATTGCTGGATTTGAATGGTGGACAGGTATGGAGTGGAGTAAAGATACTGTTGAGTATAAAGAGTTATGTAAGCGTGACAGTAAAATAAGAAGTTTTAAGGCATTAACTTCTTTAGAAGTATGGTAGTCCGGAATCTTTTGTTACTTTTAAGTTTTCTTCTATAATAGATGCTATAAGTGCTCTTTCTTTTAAAGAAGTGTTAAACATCTCATTAATAGTAAATCCACCGCGCATGTTCCAGGAAAGTTTATAAATTTCTTTTTTAACGGCTTCTACCTGAGATTCATATTGTTGAATCAATTCAACAACTTGTTCGTACGATAGAGATAGAAGCCTTAGGCGAAAAAATGTGCATAGTCGAACAAAAGAGGTGACTCAAATTCATGATTACACTCAGGGCATTCAATTTTTAAAGGATCTAAAGAAGATTTATCTCTTTCGCTTTGTATTACACCACTAATTTTTTTAAACAATCTTATACTTGCATTGTTAACAAATGCAATTATTTCTTCTTTATTATTAATAAATGTACCATCAGGTAACTCTATGCCTTTAACACCTGACGCAATACTATTAATATTGATATCTGTCATAGTGTTTAAAATATTATTATAGAATTCTGTTTTTTCTTCCTCGGATGCATCTTCTGAACCTTCAATTGCTCTTAAAGCTCGTTGCTCTTCAAATGTGCGTCTTTGTATAAATGTAAGATCTGTGTAAGATAAAGGCTTAAGATGTATTTTTATTTCACCGTACGGAATAATTTTGTTATCATCGCTAAATGTTGCCTCGCTTAGTTGATGTATATAAGGTTCCAATCCAACTATATAATTAAACTCATGTTCGCATTCAGAACAGTTAAATTCTAATTCCATTTCGCCACCGTATGATGCTATTCTAATAGCAACAAGAAGGTAATCAACATCTGACGCAGGAACTTGCCAAGGATCCTTTATTGATGGAACACAACTAGTGATAAGTTGAGCAATTGCTTCTCCAGATATCAACGCATCGGGAGTTCTTAGATTAATATCATCCTTTGCGGTCATAGCATATACAGGAATTTCTCCTGTTTCTGGAAGTTCTAAAACTCCTGGTGGATAAAATTCTCCGTTATTGGGGATTGAGATGTAAATCTCAGGTTGGCGATAATATTGCTCTAGTATGTTACTCATTTAGAATCCTCGAAAAATAATGTATAAATAATGTAGCGGTATTTACTCTATTTTATAATATACGCATATAATTATGGCAGACGACGACGCGATATTACGGCAAACTCAAAGAAGTATAGATAATTTGTTTAAACAAGTTAGCGGCTCTGCTTCAGCGGCATCTGATGGGTTAAACAGAGTAGCAAGCGCAGGTGGGCAAGCCGCCAGCGGAATACGTGCTCTTTCATCATCAGCACACAATCTTGCTGGAAGTCTAAGTCAAGTATCTAGTTCAGCATTAAATGCATCTAAAGGATTTGCTACTTCTGCTGGGTTTATGAATGAATCTATAACTGCTTTAATTAATGACCTAGACAGTTTAAGTTCAGCATCATATGCAACTTCTAAACCATTAAAAGAGTTGGAAGAAGCACAAGGCAGACAACTAGGCGTGATAGAAGACGCGACAGAAGGAGCGTCAGGAATCGGGATGCTAGTAGGGTATTTCTTGAAGAAGGCGTATTTTGTTGGAGCCATGCTGGGAACGTTAGCCGGCGGACTAGGTGAACTGGGTGCCGAAACACTTGTAGAATTAAGTGCGGCTATGGACGCAACTGGTGAAAAAGGCATGCAATTTGGTAATGACTTGTTGGCGTTTGGTAGAGCTGCCAACAATGCAATGTTAACAAATGAAGAATTTGCTAAGGCACTACGCGAAAACAGTGTAGCATTGGCTGTATTTGGCGGGACTGCCCAAGAAGGCGCAAACAGGTTTTCTGATGTAGCGTCCGCATTAAATGACGCTGAAAAAGGAATAATCACTAACGACAATTTCACTAGTTTTCTAGAATCACTGACTATGATGGGAATTCGCGAAGAAGAACGAGCAGAACTGCTTGCGGATATTATGTCAGATGAGTCAAGAATGGCAAACTTACGTAAGATGACTGCTGAAGAAATAGCCGTGGAAACACATGATTATGCAGAATCATTATCTCAACTGTCTGTATTAACTGGTAAAAGTAGAAAAGAATTAGCCGCAGACATGAAACAACGAGCAACAGATGGTCAATACTTGGCTGCCACATATAAATTAGGCGCAGAAGCACAAAAGGCTATGAGAGACGGCCTTGCAGCTTCAAAAGAACTTGGTGGGAAATCTGGTGAAGATATCTTTAAAGCCGGTATAGCAGGAGTTATGCCAACAGGTGAAGAAGCAAAACGATTATTTGCAACGCCGGCTGGTCAAGCCCTTTATCAAATGGCGACTGAAATGAGAGAAAAAGGTGACAATGCTGGAGCAGTATTACAAGGATCGTTAGACGGCATTCATTCCGCTTTTGAAAAAACTAGGGAAAGTATATCCGGACTAGCTGCCGCAGGTATACCAGGATTTACAGGCCTGTTTGCACAAGTACATACAACAACTGAAAGATTTAATGGTTTGTTAGCGAATGCCAACGAGACTGGTGATGGATTAGCGAATTTAAATGGTAAAGCAATCAGTCTTGCTGAGGCCTTTGAAAAAGCATACGAACGTACTATGGGAATTGTCCATAATGCAGATGATACAATTTCAGTAGGCACTGCATTAACACAAGCAACTAAATCCGTAGAAACTCTTGATCTAATGATCGGGCAGGCAATTACTCGTTGGGGTTTGGAAACTCTCGATCGAGCCGCGGCTGGCACAGCCATCACCCCGGGTGCGGCGGACATTAATCAACAGCTCGCAGAGTTCGGCATAGGCTTCGAAGCAGATTATGATCCTGAGGCACGAAAGCGAGGCGAAACTAATAACCAGATCTATAGAGCTGGCCTTGAGAAAGTCGACAATGCAATAGAAGAAACAAAAGGAATATTTGAGACTCTCGGGGAAGAAATTAAGAATCTAACGGAAGCCATAAAAAATCTGCCAGTTAACGCGGGCGATGGCGCTGAGATTAAGAAGAGAATGGAAGAAAAGAGATTATTAGAAGCTAACCCACATAGTGCACCATATAACAACCCACCAAAGCAGGGGGCAATGCCAAATGATTTAAACCCAGCTCTCGGCGGCAAAGCATCAAACAATGATAATCTCGTGTCGTCTACAGTACCTTTTTTAAAAGAACAGTCCAAATATTTGGAAAAAATTGCAGAGAATACAGACCGTAAGAAGCAATTACAACCTGGTCCAGAGATAGTGATTCAACAGGTGGCTGAAAATGCGCCGCACCCAATGGGTTTAGTTAATGAACAAGAATACGGAAACGGATAATCACAATACAGTGAATATATTCACTGTATAGGGTAAATAGTAGTATAGAATAAAGATTATAATTATGACTTGGAAAAAACATTTTACACAACCCAGTAACGTTGTTCCGATGAGAAACGGAACTCCTGATGTTGGCTTTAAAAACTATAGTTCAGTATTGCCTGAAGTTTATTCAGGACATCCTAATCGTATCGAACGTTATATTCAATATGATGCAATGGATCAAGATAGTGAAGTAAATTCAGCATTAGATATTTTGGCAGAGTTTTGTACACAACAAAGTTCGGAATCTAACATTGCGTTCCAAGTTCATTACCATGACGAAGCAACAGCAACAGAAACAGAAATTTTAAATACACAATTAAAGCATTGGTATAATTTGCAAAGTTTTGAGCGTAAAATTTTTAAACTTTTCCGCAATACATTAAAGTACGGCGATCAAATGTTTATTCGTGATCCGGAAACACAACGATGGTTTTTTGTTGATTGTGCTAAGGTTGAAAAAATTGTTGTTGATGAAAGTGCTGGTAAAAAGATTGAGCAATATGTAATTCGAGATTTGTCAATTAATTTCGAAACAATGCAGACTGCTGAAAAAGATACAGCCGGTACTACAGTTCCTAATCTTATGAATAGAAATGGATCACAAACTGCTGAAAACGTGTCAAATGCATCAAAATTTTCATACGGTAAAAAAGCCGTTGCTATTGATGCAAACCACATTGTACATATTAGTTTAACTGAAGAAATGGACGGCTCGTGGCCGTTTGGAAATAGTATTTTAGAAAATATTTTTAAAACGTATAAGCAAAAGGAATTGCTTGAAGATGCAATTATTATCTATCGTGTACAACGTGCACCAGAACGTCGTGTATTTTATATTGATGTAGGTAACATGCCATCACATATGGCAATGGGTTTTGTTGAGCGTGTTAAAAATGAAATTCACCAACGCAGAATTCCAAGTTCAACAGGTGGTGGATCTAAAATGATGGACTCAACATACAATCCTCTTTCCATTATGGAAGATTACTTCTTTCCACAAACCGGAGAAGGGCGTGGTAGTAAAGTTGAAACATTGCCAGGTGGTGAGAACTTAGGACAAATTGATGACCTAAGATACTTTACAAACAAGTTATATAGAGCATTGCGTATTCCAGCAAGTTATTTGCCAACAGGTCCTGATGAAGGTGTTGCCGCATATAACGATGGTAGAGTAGGCACAGCACTAATTCAAGAATTTAGGTTTAATGAATATTGTAAACGATTACAAACAGTGGTTTCGGCAGTAATCGACGATGAGTTTAAACTATTTTTAAAAACACGCGGTGTTAATATTGACAATAGTATTTTTGAAATTAAATTTAATGAGCCACAAAACTTTGCTTCATATAGACAAGCAGAGTTAGATAATACAAAGATTTCAGCATTTACGCAATTAGAGCAATTGCCATATATGAGCAAGCGTTTTATGTTAACACGTTACTTAGGCTTAACAGAACAAGAATTAATACAAAATACAGAAATGTGGGAACAAGAAACTGGCAACACCCAAGCGGCGCAAGTTTATGGTTCAGACATGCGTAACGTTGGTATTACACCAGGTGGATTAGACAGCGATATGACAATGGCAGAAGAACCTGAAATTCCAGAAGGTGGTGAAGATATTGAAGGTGGCGATGAAGCACTTGCTGGAGGAGCACCTGCTGAAGGAGCACCTGCTGAAACTCCAACAACTGTATAAATAGTATTATGATTTTACTAGAACTTTTTGGACAAATGGAAGAGAAGGAAGACGATGGTCATTATGATCCAGAGTCTGACCAGACTATTGTTAAAAAAGATGACACTCGTAAAACAAGATTAACACTAAAGCAAATTAATAAACTTAGAAAGATTTCAGAACTGAGAGCTTCTGAAAAACTACAAGACGCTGACAAATATCAAAAGCAGTATGGCGCAACGCCAGAACCTGCTATGCAATAAAAATAAACAGAAAAGCCTTTTTCTTGCCGTTTTAGCACTGTTCGAGCATAAAATTAGTCTCCTTTGTTAAATATAGGTACAATTTTGTAACTTTTATATATAAAAGGAGTGATTTCGCTATGAGTAATAAATTTGAACAGTTGCTAGATTATATCATCAACGAAGAGCAAGATAAGGCTCGCGAACTTTTCCACGAGGTTGTTGTTGAAAAGTCACGTGAAATTTATGAAGGCTTAATTGATGAACAAGATCTTGACGCTATCGAAGAAGAGATTGAAGAAGTTGAAGAAGCAATCTCAGACGAGGAAGTAGAAGATTTTGTTAGTGATATTGAAGGTGACGAAGAAGGAATGTCTTTAGAAGACGCAAGTGAAGAACTTGGCGACGCTATGGACGTGGAAGATGAAGGTGACTACGAAGGCGACGAAGAAGAAGCCGATGAAGAAACCGACGAAAGAATCAGTGATTTAGAATCTGCATTTGATGAACTTCAAGCAGAATTCGACAAGTTAATGTCAAGCGTTGAAGGCGATGATGCTGAAGAAGTAGCTGACATGGACGGCATGGAAGACGAAATGGAAGAATCCGTTGAGTCAAACGAAGATTTGGAAGAGTCAGAAGAAGTAGTTGCTGAAGCTGCTGAACTAAAGCCAGTGCCTGCCCCAAAAGGCGGCGCAAGTGAAGGTTCATCACCTGTTGCATCAGGTGGTAAAGCAAGCAAGGATGCCCATGAACCAGGTGCAATGTCCTCTGGTGGTGCATCAGAAGGCAAAAAACCCAATGTTAAGGTAGATCAGCAAACCACAGAACCAGATATGAAGAAGGTTTAACGGTAAGCGAATATGACTTATCTAAGAGAACACTTGACATTTGACCAAGCTCGTATTGTAACTGAGACCGATTCAGAAGGTAAGAATTTATACATGAAGGGTATTTGCATCCAAGGTGGTGTAAAGAACGCTAATAAACGTATATATCCTGTTGATGAAATCCAAATGGCGGTATCAAGTTTGAATGAGCAGATCAATCAAGGTAACTCTGTTCTAGGCGAAGTTGACCATCCAGACGATCTTAAGATTAACTTAGATCGTGTTTCCCACATGGTTTCAGAAATGTGGATGGATGGCCCAAACGGTTATGGTAAACTTAAAGTCCTGCCAACACCAATGGGTAATTTAGTCAAAACGATGCTAGAGTCAGGTGTTAAATTAGGAGTTTCATCCAGAGGAAGCGGCAATGTTCGCGAAACCTCTGGAGACGTTTCAGAATTTGAAATCGTTACTATTGATATAGTAGCACAACCCAGTGCTCCAGAGGCATATCCAACAGCAATTTATGAAGGTCTCTTAAACATGAGAGGCGGGCATAGAGTGCTTGAGGCAGCTGCTGAAGTACGTGAGAATCGAAAGGCGCAAAAATACCTAAAAGAAAGTATTTTACGCCTCATAAAAGACCTAAAAATTTAGGAGAACATTATGTTAGACGTATTTAAACCACTTATCGAAAATAACATTATCTCTGAAGAAGTTCAAGCAGAACTAACAGAAGCTTGGGATGCTAAGTTGGCGGAAGCCACTGAGCAAAACAAGGCTGAGTTACGCGAAGAATTTGCGCAAAGATATGAACACGATAAGGAGGCGATTGTCGAAGCCCTAGATACAATGGTTACAGATTCTCTAAAACAAGAAATCAACGAATTTGTAGAAGATAAGCAATCATTACTAGCTGAGCGAGTAGCATACAAGACAGCAGTAACAGAGCATGCTGAAATTTTAAACAAGTTTGTAACAGAGAATCTAGCATCCGAAATGGGTGAGTTCCGTGCTGATAAAGGCACACAAGCTCAAACAATTAAGAAACTAGAAGATTTCGTAATCAAAGCATTAAGCGAAGAGATTGTTGAATTCAACGAAGACAAAAAAGACGTAGTTGAAACAAAAGTAAGACTAGTTGCCGAAGCAAAAGACAAACTAGCCGAACTTAAGAAAACATTCATTGCGCGTAGTGCCAAGATGGTTGAAGAGACTGTCACTAAAACTATTAAGGGTGAGATGTCACAACTTAAAGAAGATATCCAAATTGCTCGTGAGAACAATTTTGGACGTCAATTATTTGAAGCATATGCCGCGGAGTATGCCCATTCATATTTGAATGAGAATACAGAAGTAGCAAAGCTAAGCAAAGAACTTTCAGAGATGGAAGAGGTGTTGGCTGAAGCCAATAAAACAATTGAAGAAAAGGATGCACTCGTAGAGGCAAAAATGAGTGAAATCAATATTATGAACGACCAAGCAAGCAGAAAAGACGTTCTTTTACAACTACTTTCACCATTGGCGAAAGAGAAGAAAGACGTAATGGAAAGTTTACTTGAATCAGTTCAAACTGAAAAACTTAAAGCATCTTTTGACAAATACCTACCAGCGGTTATTAATGGCGATGGTAATGGTATTAAACGCAAACTTACAGAAGGTACAGTAAAGAAAGAAGTAACTGGTGACCGTGAAGTTGTTACAGAAGAACGTGCAACAGAGCGACAAGCAGCTACATCTAACATTGTTGACTTGAAGAAGTTAGCAGGATTATAAATTTATAATTAAGGAGTTTAGGAGACTAAAAATGTCAGAACTATTAAATGAAAACTGGGGCGAAACCAAAGACGCACTTCTAGAAGGTCTTTCAGGTTCAGCTCGTAGTACAATGGCAGTAACTCTAGAAAATACAAAAAGTTATCTAGCAGAAGCTGCAACAGCCGGCGCATCAACATCAGGTAATGTTGCGACACTTAACAGAGTAATTTTACCAGTAATCCGCCGTGTAATGCCATCAGTAATTGCTAACGAAATCGTTGGCGTACAACCAATGGCAGGTCCAGTAGGCCAAATCCACACATTGAGAGTACGTTACGCAGACGCATTCACAGGCAGTGCAGGTGGTAACACAACAGCAGGCGAAGAGGCATTAAGCCCATTCAAAGTTGCTGAAGGTTACTCAGGCAACGTTGCTTCAGCTGATACAGCAGGTTCAACATCAGCTAATGAAGGTAAAGCAGGTAACAAACTAAGCATTCAAATCTTGAAGCAACCAGTAGAAGCAAAGACACGTAAGCTATCAGCACGTTGGACTTTCGAAGCCGCTCAAGATGCTAACTCAATGCACGGTATTGACATGGAAGCAGAAATCATGTCAGCACTAGCACAAGAGATTACAGCTGAAATTGATCAAGAGATTCTACGTTCACTACGTGGTATCGCATCAACAGACTTCTCATTCGACCAAACAGGCGTTTCAGGTACAGCAACATACGTTGGTGACGAACACGCCGCATTGGCAGTAACAATGAACAGAGCAGCCAACGCTATCGCACAACGTACACGTCGTGGTGCAGGTAACTGGGCAGTTGTAGGTACAGACGCACTAACAGCAATTCAATCTGCTTCAACAAGTGCATTTGCTCGTACAACAGAAGGTTCATTTGAAGCACCAGTTAACCAAAAGATGGTTGGCACACTAAACGGTGCAATGAAAGTTTACGTTGATACATATCAAGGTACAAACGATACAGTATTAGTAGGTTATAAGGGTTCAAGCGAGGCAGACGCAGCCGCTTTCTATTGCCCATACATTCCTCTAATGTCATCAGGTACAGTATTAGATCCTGATTCATTCGAGCCAGTCGTAGGCTTCATGACACGTTATGGTTATGTTGCACTAACAAACACAGCATCATCACTAGGTAATGCTGGCGACTACCTACAAAAGATCAACATCACAAACCTAACATTTGTATAAGGTTTAGAACTTTTTGTAAAGATAACCCCCCATTTATTGGGGGGTTTTTCTTGGCTAAATATTACTGCTTACTAATGGGTAGTAAGTTTATGGGGATTAACCTTCCTCGTAGCGGTTAGAACCCGCAACGGACTTCTAAAAGGAGAAATTTAAAATGGGTAGACCACTTAATAAAAGATACTTCGGTGCTGAGGGCGTAGGCCCAACAGCCGGCGGTAACGAAATCAAAGTTAACTTTAACAGCGGCGGCGGTGTTAAAGAAGGTTATATTGTTAAACAAAAAGCAAGTAAACGTTTTGTTGTTGAAGAAATCGAAACAGCAGGATTACATACTTGTAATTTAACTTGGGATGATTTACCAGCAAACCTAGCATCAGGTGAAATGTCAATTTCATTTAAAATGGATGATGGTGAAACATATCTAGCAAGTAAAATTTCTGGCCGTACAGTAACACTAGCAGCTCCGACTGCTACAGGTTCAAACGCATATGATGGCAGTAAAGTTCCATGGAACTTCACAGCAGATCTAACAGACGGTGCGGCACAAGTCGAGGAAGCAGGCGACGACAATACACTAGTCGGTGTAGACGACGACGATTGGACAGAAGACGCATAAGCGTTATTTTTGTAGTCAATACAGAAAGGGGGCCTTTGGCCCCTTTTCTATTTTAGAAATGTATAAATAATATAACATTGGAAAACACAAAATATGGCACAGAATCTAATTGTCAACAGCGATTATAATATTGGCGTTGGCGCGAACGAAGTAAACATCACAGCATCAGAAGTTAACGTTATAGGTAACTTTGTTGTAACA
>Ga0098061_1000305_pt1 | contig 22634 bp, 18 predicted proteins | sample 22_taG_FD_92579 | JGI IMG/M metagenome (GOLD analysis project Ga0098061, IMG submission 92579) | Marine viral communities from the Subarctic Pacific Ocean - 22_ETSP_OMZ_AT15343 metaG | ecosystem: Environmental > Aquatic > Marine > Oceanic | place: Subarctic Pacific Ocean | collected 2015-01-20
GTCAATTACGAAAGCAAGAAGGAATGGGCAGAAAGCAAGCGGGGACAAGGTAGGGGTAAAAGGCAAAAGGAAGATTGGGATGAACCAATTGAAGATGCAGAGAGTGCTCGACGAAGGCAAGACGCAAGAGATAGGAGAGAGCGTATGAAACAAGGCTCAAGAAAAGAGACACCAGAAGAGGAAGAAATGAGAGCCGCTGGAGCCACAGGTGCAACAAGGCGTCTTGGAGCAGCAAAACGCCCACAAAGAACTTCTCGAAAGAGGGGTTCTCAAACTAAGTGGGCGAGAGAATCTGTGGAAGAGAGAGGGGGCCGGGAACACTTAGAGAGAAAGAAAGACCAAGACCTGAAATCTGAGAATCCTATGGATAGGGCTTGGAACGCTCTCCAAGGACAAGCCTTATTTTAGGCAACCGTCTGGCAAATACTAATGGAGCGTATGGCAACGGTCACAAGACTACACACTGTTACGAAAGGTCATCGCTCATTGAGGACGGTCGTCCCCACTTGGATTATCGAACATTATAACCTGACACATGGCGATACACTCAAATGGAAGATGCAATCTATCGACGGCGAGATAAAACTGATGTTGGAGCCGGAGGTCAAAAATGATTCAGAATCTAATAAATAATCAAAATCAAGGCGCACCACTTGCTGTTGTAGACCAAGCACAACTCAAGAGTTTGTCCCAACAAGGCAATATGAGTTACGAACAGATGGTTGAACAACAAGGCGCACAAAGGGCAATGATGAACGCCTTAGAAAGTTCAGAAGAGAATCTTGAGATTCCTAAAGTCAATTTCTACCCAAGTCGGCACCACGACCCCAAGAAAGCAAGAAAGAAGGATATTCGACAAGCATACAAACTACTCAGGCCTTCGAAAAGAAGTCGCCTTGACCCACGCAGGCTTCTCGGGTCTCGATATAGATACAATAACAATGCAGGCACATGTGTTGTTGAGGGGTGCGATTGTGAGAAATTGATTCGTATTGATAATCTATATGATAAGATATCTGATGAGTATTCTGGTCGAAGTTTGTGGGAAATGTATTGGAAGAACCCTGTGACGGGCGAAGCACAAGCATTTGTTGCACGAGACCGTGTGACAGGTGGGCGAAATCTACAGGGGACTTACTGCCCAGAACATCTCCATCTTTACCATCTTTTAAGGAAATGGGAAACAGAGGAAGAGAAAGAAAGGGAAGAGAACCCCAGAAGGATTCGTGATAGAATAAAGCAAGGAGTTTCAACAGTTGTCATCCCTATCAGAACAAAGAAGAAAGAGCCAGCACCTGTTATGTTGGATAAATACGAACCCTTCTTTGAGATGTTAACACTTGATGCTAAGAAATCGAGTGGTATTCATATCGCCCACTATCTTAATCCAGTCACAGGAATTAACGATTTGACAACCGTTACATTTGATTTGAGAGTCTTTCAAAGAGAACTTGAATTGATGGAAGAACAAAGAATGGCTGCTTTGGAGGCACAACAACACGGCTTTACCGCTGTGCCCGCCCAACAAGCACCACCTAATTTGGCAATGATGCCCGGTTTGGCACCGAACGAAGATTCTTTGACTGAGTGATATGTCGGAGTGATACAATGGGGATATTCAGCAGAGGAAATGATGGCGGTCAAGCATTGCCACTGGGTGCTTCACAATCAGGAGGTATGGGTATGCACCAACCTATGATGGGTATGGGAATGCAGCAACAGCCTATGATGGGTATGGGAATGCAACAACAACCTATGATGGGTATGGGAATGCAGCAACAGCCTATGGGAGGTATGGGTATGGGTATGGGTATGCAACAGCAAGGTATGGGCATGCAGCAACAAGGTATGCAATCCCAACAACAGCAGAAACCAAGCCAATACGCATATATCGTGCAACTGCTCCACCAAGACGCTTCTTTTGAGAGGTTTGTACAAAGCCCAATGTTCCTACAATTCATAGATGTCTTTTCCAGTGTAGTTGCTCTTTCTGTTACAGACTGTATCAAGGACTTAGAATTCACTAAAGATGATGATGGAAACATGAAGGTCAAACCAGAATCCCTCTCTAAGTTGACTTCTGACGCAGTATCGATAGAAATGACACAATTACAAGGTGCAGCAGGACAGGTCAACAACCAACAGTATCAGCAACAAGTACAGACTGTCCAGACTGCAGATTACTATGATAACATGATTATGGGTATGGATGAAGGCATGATATCAGGCGCAACTAAAACTGGCGGTAAAATCCTTCGAAACTTCCTTGTTCCGGGCGGGTCAACATGAAAGGTGTCTTAGATAACACTCTAAGTGGTGTCACAAACACAATGAAGCACGTTTACAGCCCAAATAAGTCCTGTATTCAGGACATGGTTATGATACAACTCATCTCGGTGTGCCTCACAATGTTCCTGATACTCGGATTTATGTCAAGAAGTATGACCGCAACTCAAGTTTCATGGCTTATGGCAGGCCTTTTTGCTATATTGACCTTCACTGGGCTCATCTATAATCGGCTTTCTCGGTATTAATTACCACTTTCCGATTGGGCAATGACTGGAACGTAGTGTTGTTTTTGCTCGCATGAAGCACCCACATTCACGACAACGGTTGCGTTCTATGTCGAATTGGGGACATTTTGAGCATATATCCTCTCTCCCCTCCCTTTCTGCACCCTCCACGAACCGCCGGAGGGCTAAATCTCTCGCAGCCTTAGCCAAATTTACCCCTGTTTGCATAGAAATAGGGACACCACCAAGAGATTTCGGCTTGACTCTACCCAATTTCATGCCTTTTTGACATAGAATGGGCGAATAAACCTTATCGCTTGTGTGTGACTTCGACCAGTGATGACTGGTCGGCAGACTAAACGTTCCTGCCCCTTCTGCCAGTCGTCTGACCGAGATGACCTTGAAAAGCAATTAATAAGCGGAGATATATCCCCCGGATTGCTTGACCAAGAGCAAGGATGGCGCCCAAACACCTCAGATAGGCACTTTAGGAACCATATGGGTGAATATGTGGTGGGTGCTAACCCCCAATGCACTATCTGTAGTAATGATAATCGTTCAGAATTCGAAAATTCTTACTTTTCAAAGGAAAGAACCCTTGATGATATCGCTGCAGAGGTAGAATGTACCGAACAAGCAGTGTATAACCACATGAAGAAGCACTTCCAACCTATTGTAAAGCGCTCTGCGGCGTCTCTTGCAGTCGTTAAAGTAGGGGAGGAATTGGGTCTTTTGCGTAACAATGTATCTAAACTGAATAATAAATTAGACCAATTGATGGATGAAGGGAGCGTTCACGCCGATGGATTTGTGCGAGATGTGACATCTCTACACAAAGAAGTTAGAGAATCTCTCAAAGACCTCTCTAAATTCCATGAAGATTGGGGTGGAGGGGACCTCAAAACTGGTCAGAAAGTGGTTGCAGACACCATCAACATTCTGAAAGTAGAACTTAGTCAAGAATCACCCGAGACATGGGTTCGTGTTCGTGAGAGATTGATGAATCAAAGTGACGAAATAGTTGTGGAGGGGGCTTAATGCAAGTACCAATGGAACATCTCATGATATTGGCACACCCTAATGCCGATAAATTACGAAAGAAGGGCATAATAGATGAAGAGGAGTTTGAAGAGTTTTTCGAAGCATTTCATTCTGCTGTGGAAGTCTGGTTAGATGTTCTTAGAGGAGAGATAGGGGCAACGGACACATTCCTTGCAGAATGGCATATAGATATCTTCCAGATGAAACAACTCATGCACCTCATCATGCATTCTGACGAACCAGAAGAAGTCTTACCAGCGCAGAACTTACTTAGGGACTCTGTAGATAGTGTGGAGAAGATGTGTAGAGATGCTGGTCGTTGTTTCAAAAGCCCTACACTCATCGCTAAGTTCTATGATAATATAGCACAACGTGTTCGGATGACTTGTATGCATTTGGGGGTGTGGTAAGATGCCAAGCCAAAGCACTGGTTCTGATACCAGAATGTATAATCCTCGTTCTGAATCATCATATCATGAAGGTGATACCAGTAGTGACCGCTATGGTGGTAACGCTGACGCAAAAGAGCGTCTGAAAGAAAAAGAGAAGGACGAAAGAGAGCAATCCAAGTCAAAGGACGCCCCCCATATTCGTATCAAACCCAAAAGAAAGCCGAAAATTCGAGAAGAAGATGAGTTCCGCTCTCAGCCTATTCGTTCAGAGATGGCACAAACAACAATGCCAGCAGGGTCTGCAGGGACCATGCTCGATGCTGCTGTAGGTGCGAAAACAGGTACTGGGTCTGCACTTGGGGACCCTATGGCCAATATGGTGTTCCGTAGCGAGGATGAAGCAATGGACCTTTCTTTCCGATTCCTCAAATCCAACGGTTTTGCTCGTCGAATCCGACAAGAGGGGCGACAACAATGGAAGAATGTGCCGTTCCGGCGACCACCGGGAGGGAGATTCCCAGAGCGAGCAACACGTCTTCGTGCTGCTGGTAAGTCACGTGCTCTTAGTGGTTTGAAGGGCACGAGGAGGACTGGTCTTGACCGTGCACCTCTTGCATTAGAAAGAAGCCATCTTGGTGTGAAGACCAAACAACCTCTCAGAATGTTCCCACAGGATTACCAGCGCTCAAAAGCACGTATGGAGATGAGAAGACTCTTTGGAGAAACCCCATTTCCAAAAGGTACTCACCTTCCTCGTGCAGAACGCCCAAGCAAAGTAGGGGCATCTCCGGGTAGAAGGATGGGGCGCCCTCAACCCACACATGTTCCGGGTGTCAGGCGCACACCAAGCATGAGCCTTTCATCCAGTATGGGACACTCCCCATCAATCACAGGCTCTCCAATTTATCGAAGTGAAGATAAGATAGAGAAGAAGATGTATGTCCCATCATATGCAGAATTAGCCCAATTACGACAAATAGTCACAGAACTTCGTAGAGAAGTTAAGAAATTGAGCAGCGGTTTTAAGAAATCAGGAGACAAAGCACAAGAGAGTCATTCTGGTAATTCAGAAAGGAAGAAAACAACACGTCCTCAAGGACCCACTGACGACAATCCCGAAGATGACCCAAGAACATGGGGCATGTCACCCAAGGATATAGTGGCCACGCATTGAGGGAAGAAATATGCAAGGAACACCAATTCTGAAGATGGGCGCACCGCTCGGTACCATTGGGACCCTTCTCTTTGATGGGCGTATTATTCTCAAATCACCTTGGGGGACTATTTTCTTTGACAAAGACAATGAAAAACCAGTAAGTTACTTTTACCCAACAGATGCGGCATTTAACGCATATACAGATGAAGAAACTGGTGAAAAATACGACCATCCAGCATTTGCTACTCACCCAAGCAGGAAAGGAAAAGACTCTCTTTTAGATGGGGGAAACCACCCTATCGATGCACTTAATCTATTAGTCAAACAAGTATTAGAGAAAGCCAAAGAAGGAGGGAACACTGAGGTTAGCGAGGAAGATTCAGAGACATTCATTAATCGGGCTATTGACGAATTCAATGCAAATCATCGACAAGGAAAACGCCCCCTTCCCGAATATAATAGCCCTGCTTGGAGGAGGATATTTGTTAATGGTCATGATTTTGCAGAAGAGGCAGACCAAGGAACTCCTTTATTTGATAAAGACGGGAATCTTCTTACATATTTTCCAGCGTTTGGTGGTAAAAATCAACATGCTATTGAATCGGGGTTCATTCCTTTCGCACAAGAACTTAGACAAATCATTGCAAAAGACTTAGGCGAAGGTTTTGCTGAGGGGGCTTTGGCACATCCAGAGAATTGGGATGTTGGTCAAGGCTTTTTTGGTGATGATGGCGTACATATTGAGCCCCAACATGGAATGGCGGAGAATGTTTTCAGAATAGGGGAAAACGAGCGTGGCTCAGGAATACTTGACAAAAAGATAAGCAGCCGCTATTTAGGCTCACAAATTGAAGGTCCAGAGCCGTATAAGGGCATGCCCCTTAATTTCAGAAATCTTACCGGGCACCTTAATTTAGGCTTTGCAGCGCCCACTCTTACAGAAAGGAGAGGTAGGAAATCTACCACAGAAAAACATAGGATTGGGGTATACCGAGATATGTTAGAAAATGTTGACGATGCTACCCCTCTTCCCGACCATTTCAAAAACATAGCAAGAGAGAATGAGCGGGATTTTGATACAATAGGTGATGTAAAAACAGCACTTGAAGAAGCAATAGTCGATAAAGATTCAGAAAACGATGCTCTTTATGATACTTTAAAACGCACTTTCGGGGCTTCAGAACTTGGTAAAGTGTATCACCGCTTTAATCTAACAGGTGGAAGTAAAGACCGTATAGCAAGCGCTCATCTGTTCCAGTCAAGCGGCCCCGGCAAACGCCTCATGGAAAGTGTACGTGAACAAGCACGACAGAGGGGGGACCTTCTTCACGGAATAGAAGATGAGGATGGATTACACGCACATTTTGGAGGAGCCTCTAAGCAATTGAGACATTTTTCATCGATTGCTTCAGCCGTTGGGACTCATGAGAGCGGAGTCTCTAATATGAAATATATGGAGACAGGCCACGCTCCTCACGATGATTGGGTTAACAATAATCAAAAAGACGCAGAAGCATATCACGATATATATTCCCAAATGGCAGGCCAATCTCCTTTCCCATTTTCTAATGAAGCCTCAAAAATGATGGCGGAGGGTCCACCCCCAAAACAGAATTACTACAACCCGAGACTTCAAGCCCCCGCTGCTTCGACAGAAATGGTAAGCAGATTCAGTTTTGATAATCAAGCAAAGGCAGCACAAGTTTCGAATGACCCAAGGCTCATTGATAATGACCCAGATGATTTGGTTGATACCGGAAATGAACTACCCCAAGGAAATCAGAGGGGAGAACAACCTCTGCCCGCAGACGCCCCTCCCGGAATGGCACCAGAGACCCCTGCTGACCCATTTGCAAGACCCCCTCCTTTCCGTATGCCCTCTACTGCTCTACCATCTGCAGAAACCATGGTTGACCCACGTTTAGCAGCAATGTGGTCTATGGGAGGAAGAATACAAGCGAACAGGCCCACATATGCTGGTGACCCGACTGGTGGTTTCTATGAGAGAGTTGTCCCCCAAATGGGTTACAAAATAGTACCACAAGCACCAAGAAGAGGGTTCTTACAGTTTCTACGAGGAAGGAGGCGATGAGTCTGGCTATCGGTGTGATTCGAAAGCAGGTCACCCCTGTCTATGATTACGGGTCTGGTAAATTATCCCTTCAACAGAGTCTTGGGGCTGGCGGAAAGAAAGGGGGCGCAACATATCCTATAACATATCCTAAGAGATATAGTAGAGCATCAAGGGCTCTTAGTGCTGCTGGAAAGGGATTGGGGTTATTTGGTGGCCTGTATACTGGGTTTGAGGCTCTGAGTGGGGGGCAACAATCAGGTCGGGGATTAGGTCAAACAGCATTGAGTAGTGTTGCCGCAGGGACTGCTGTTGGAAGAGGGATAAGTGGTGCTGTTGGAAGACAGGCTGATAAATTAGAAAGTGGATTCCGAGCAAAAAGAGAACCAGAAGCAATGCTGGCTCACTATGCTAATATGCCGAGGTATGCACAAGAAGCATATCAAAATATATTGCAGAGTTTCCCGTATCAACAAAAACTTAAGCAAGGTGAGGCCGATATAAGAAATGATGAGAATCTCGATTTAGAACAACAAGAAGAAAAAATAGCAGAATTTCGAAGACAATTGCAACAAGACGCATGGCACGGCACAAAAGACAAGAAAGGGGCCGTACAATTAGCCCAAGGAATGCCAGTTCAATACCCATATCAAAGGAAAGAAACGGCACAGTTGGAATCACAAAGACAACCCATTATACAACAGCAACAATTTGCTGAACAAGCACTGGGAGCAGGTCCTGACCAAACTCAATTCTATAATTGGGTTGACCAAAAAAGGATGCGGGGCGTACCACTACACCTACAACCGCCTGTGGTTCAAGCGTGGAACGTCCTACTGCAACAACAGTCTCCACCAGTTGGGCCCCACACGGGTACAGAGGCCCACGACCTATCAAGAGATAATGTAGAAATGGGGCAGTAAAGATGGACGAAGACGCTCTTCGTCAATTAGTCCATGAAATGGACTGGGAGATGTCTCGCAAATCTTTCCGTTTCTTCTTTGAAACTATTCTTGGGTTTCATTATAGTAGGCATCACAAAGAATGGGTCGAAGGGTTAGAGAAACATCGTTACTATTGTGTGAAAGCCAGTCGTGACCACGGTAAATCGACTCTTTTCATGTCTTATGCACTATGGCTTGCCTTTGTCAAACCTAAGATTTCGATTATGGTTTTCAGCCATTCTCTTGAACAGACGCTCGAACACATGCGTTTCATTCGTAACACCATCAAATCCACTCCTATGCTTAAGCAACTTATACCAGAAGGACGACCATGGTCCAAATCTTACTTTGATTTAACCAATGGTAGCAGAATCATGGGTAAATCGGTTGGTGGAGCAACTCGTGGTTTCCACCCTGATGTGGTTGTGTGTGACGATATTCTATGGGGTACTACTGGAAGTGAACTCAAGCGTGCATCCGATTGGTTCTATGGTGTTCTTCTTCCTGTTCTGCATCATTCTGCACGATTAATGATGGTCGGTACTCCGTTCAGTTACAATGATTTGTACGCCGAATTAGAGTTGAGAGATACTTTCCTTGTGCAAACCTATCCAGCAATCACTGATGGTAAACCATTATGGCCAGAACGATGGGACCTTGGGGCCCTTGAACAAAGACGATTGTCAATGCCCGCTATCCAATTCGCTCGTGAGTATCTATGTGAGCCTATTCATGATGTTGCAAGTATGTTCCCACATAGTATTCTTGAATCAGCACGTGATGAGAGCCTTATCATTCTCGATAGGGCAGAATACGAATATGATGAGAATGGTGAACAAAACGGGATATTCGGACATCATTTCATTGGTTGGGACCCTGCTATTGCATCAGATAAGAATGCAGATTACACTGTCATGCTTGTAATGCGCCAGATTGCAGATGGCACAAAACAGATTATCAATTGCGTTCACGAAAAGGGCCTCAACAGCGATGAACAGAAAAGACAGATTATCATGTTGAATAATAGATTCCACCCTGACCTCATTGAACTTGAGGGCAACAACTTCCAAAGAATGTTTGAAACAGAACTTCGATTTGTTGATGATTTGCCCATTAAAACATTCATGACGACCAGAACAAAGAAGGAGTCTATGTTCATGTCTTTACTCATGGCATTCGAACAGGGCAAGATTCGCACACCTTGGGGGGACGAAAGGTCAAAGAAATTCACAATGAAACTCGAAACGGAACTTAATCGGTTTGGTATGAGCAGAAGGGGGAAACTTCGCTCAGTGGGCTCTCATGACGATTTAGCGATGGGCCTTGCTCTTGCGAATTGGGGCACAAAGGAATTCAGAGGCTCCGTTATTTCATTAGATGATGTACTTCCCGGATTCGATGAGTTCTTAGGCGCTACTTCATCATCTTCTGTCCAGCAAAGTCCGTGGTTTATCGCATGAATTGGATAGGTTCGAAAATAGGCGTTGTTGCGTCTCCTCCTTCGAGAGAGGTCATCACTAAGCGTGAGCCTCTTACACCTTTTGGTGCTAATGGGGACGGTTGGTTCGAACTCTATGTAGGCTCACGGGCTAATGAGGTTGTAAGAAAATTACGAAAAGCACGCAGAAAGAAAAAGGAATTGAAGGATGAAATAGATAATCTCATCAAATCGATTCTTCTTATCAAAGAACATGAGGTCCAATCATCATTAGATATGTTCCCATGGTTAGACGGGCATCATGCCACTGCTCGTAAACTCGGTTTGACTGAAAGTACGTTGAAATCATTGCGTAAACAAGGCACCAACCGTAAAGAAACTCTACATCGTGCTATTCTCAAATTCGAAAAGGCCCATCGGGATTTGAATCGATTAGGGGGCCTTGACATTTCTTGGAGCGATGTGGATAAACAGGTGTGGTTAGAATCCATAGAAAATAGAAGAGATGCTCGTAGCATTTGGAAAAGGGCACTTTCACCTGAAGATTCTCTTACCAAACAAGAAACACAACTTCTGAATAAATCAGGCGATATACTTAGAGAGAACGGCTCTCTCCCCATCAGGGATATCAATGAGCGTCTATATTCTTCTGATACCGATACAAGAGGTGTTACCACTAAATCTCTATCAATGCTTTTCAAAATGCATGGTGATGATTTTGATATTGTTAAAGGCTCAGGTCGCTCTACTTGGGCGTATTTCGGTCCTTTCGGTCTTGTGATTAAAGATATATGGGCGTATACTGCAGGCTTCTTAGATGCTGATGGGTATCTTGCCATCACAGGTAGGGGTGAGCCAAGAGCAGGAATTGTGGCTACTGGCGATAGGGGCAAACTGCATTGTGAAGAGATGTATAAATCAATTGAGATAGGTAAACTACAGTTAGACCAGAAGATATACAAAAATGGGCAAAGAAGCCAGCATCGACTACAATTTTATTCGAAAGATGACCTCAAGAAATTATTGACTGGTGTGATGCCTCATCTTAGAATGAAAAAGGCACAAGCCAAAGCAATGTTGGAATATCTGGGGGCGGGGGACGATATGAGAAAAGAAGAACTACAGAGATTGATTCAATACAAAAACTGGGAGGATACTGCTAAAGGGGAGACCCTTCTGGCAGAATGGGGGATAACTGCCGAAAAGGTAGCAAAACTGGAGGAAGGATTACATGGCTAAGAAAGGGTTTGTCCAACGTGCGATTGGGGCATTAACCTCTCCATTCAGGCGAACATCTACTCCCGAACCAACAATGCCACTTTACTCCAGTGGTATCCAAGAACCAGTTATTCTACAGGGTATAACTCTCCCCGCTCTTTATGCAGTCACTGACGAAAATCTTATTCTTCGAACTGTTGTAACTACTTTAGCACAAGAAATGTTTCGCCGTGGCCATTATTTCGAGAAGAAATTCTTCAAGAAATGTAAAGATTGTAATCACGAATTTCAACACGATGTAGACATATGTACTCTTTGTGAGGGGGAAGTCAGAAGCCCTAACCCAGACCAACTTATCTATGCACGATGGTTACTTGAACAAGACAATTCTATGGAACAGAGTTTCGCTGACATCCTTCGTGAAGTTGAGCGAGATTTGAATGTAGTCGATGACGCATTTTTGATTTTGGTTAAAGATTACTATTATGACCCACTTGATGAAGGCAAGATAGCATTCCAAAGAATACGTGAAATGGTACGTGGTGACCCGATTTTCACGCGTATTGTCGCTGATAAAAGAGGAGTTCGTGGGGGAAGATATCGTGTATGCACTGAACATCGTGAAAATGTAGAGTCTTTCAACAGTGGAATAGATACTTGTCAGTTGTGCGATAAGAAGTTAGAAGATGTGCATTATGTGAATACAGCAGGCCAAGGAAAGACACAGTACTACATTGAAGGAGAAGTAATTCATATCTCTAAATATCAACCATCTCGTCTTTATGGACGCCCACCAGTCCAATCCCTTTGGCGACAAGCAATGACTCTTACAGCCATGGATAATTATTTGTATACAGCATACTCAAAACGAAGGTTTCCAAAAGGAATTCTTTCTATCACAACTGACAATCTTGAGTCTATGAAGTCATTCTGGAAGGGCGTCGATGAGAAGATGGAGAGAGACCCCCATTACATTCCTAAAGTTGGCATAGAGTCTTCTTCAGGAAGAGGGGGAGTGAATTTTGTCCGATTCATGGACACATTGGAAGAAATGCAGTATATATCTGTACGAGATGAAATACGAACCCGTATCGCCTCTTTCTATGGTGTGTCTCCTGTCTTCATGAATGATACTGGTAAATCAGGTGGCCTTTCAAACGAAGGGCTACAGATTCTTGTTACCAATCGTGCTGTTGAATTCGGACATAAAGTATACACGAAGAAACTCTTCCCTCGCCTTCTCAAAGAAATGGATATTACAGATTGGGTACTAACTCTTTATCCAAATGAGGAAGAGGACGAAGTTACCCGATTACGAAGAGACGAGATGGCAGTTAACGTTGCTCAAAGAATGATGATGATTGGTTTCATGCCTGAACTCAAAGAGGATGCAGAACATGACCTGAAATTCTTTTTCCGCAAACCTACTGAGGGAGAACAACAAATGGGAGGAGGAATGCCGGGAGGAATGCCCGGTGGAATGCCAATGGGTGGAATGGGTGGAATGCCAATGGGTGGAATGGGTGGAATGCCAATGGGTGGAATGCCAATGGGAGCCATGGGTGGAGGATTACCTATGGGAAGCCAACCCGGAGGAGAGGGGCAAGGTATTCGTAGTCCACGTGGGCCTGCCGCACCTCAGCGAAGAACTTCTCAAGGCTCAGGGTCACCAGTCTCAAATGTACAGCAGAGAGGTCCCCCACCTACACGTGGTGAAAGAACATCTAATTCAATGCAGAATGCTGGAAGATTTCGGGGCGCTTAATAGGAAACATTCAATTGTATAGTATACTTGGGGTACTGTGATGAGCGATATCGCAAAGATGGACCCTATGGCCCGCAAACTTCGCACGAGTGTCGATGCTTTCCAGAAAGCAATAAATGATGGAGACTCAAATACAGCGAGAGATACATTGATGGATATACAAAAATTTGCAGATTATCTTTCTACTGATTTAGATGCTCTTGTCCAGAAAGCGGACAAGCCACTCGGTGTTAACGATATGTTTGCTGGTGGCACACCAGTGTGGCAATTCAAGCAAGAAACTTACACAACGGGAGTAGACAGAGAAAACCAATTGCCCGGAACAATCATGTCAGCACGTCATGGTCCTCGCATGCATAAGGGCATTAATACAGTTTGGCGAGGAGCATGAGTGATAACGACGATATACCTTTAGTCGACCAATTAATGTCGGCTCTCATCACTAAGATGGAAAAAATGGATACTGATATTGATTCCCTTCGACATGAGAACCAAATTCTCAAAAATATTATCTCCAACCCAGATTTAATTCTGAAGAAAGCAGGATTTACATCATCAAGAACACCACAACCAACAGACCTCCTCCCAGATACTTTTAGGGGAGACTCCACTCAAATCTTGAAAGAAATGGAAATGGAAACACTCCCATCTACAAATGAAGAATTCCACGCCTTGTCATGGGAAGATATCCATTCATTGGCTGATACTGCTAAATCGGCAGGTGTACTCGGTAATCAGACCGAGATGATATGATGGATAGAGACGCTTTAGATGACGCATGGTATGTTATTAAAAATGTTACAAGGAGTTTAGAAAACATGAGGCCGTATTACACAAATTGGGGAACAGATGTTGACCAAATGCTCAAGAAAGCAAATGAGATGGACAAGAAAGCAAAGGGTAAGATGGCTCTTGTCATTGCTGTAGGAAGCCCTCACCCCAAAGAAAAAAAGGACGATAAAGAAGAGACTTCTAAGGCCGCCGTGTGTAAAACAGACGAATGCAAAGGCTGCAAAGTATGTGCGGTGAAGAAAGAGTTTGCTCCCAATTATGACCAGAAAGAGGGCTCCAAAATCGGTCCTTCGCATTTCGTAACTGAAACTGGTGGGCAAACCCAAACAGCACATTATTCGACTAATAATTGTGGTATCGAATCTGAGGACGTAAAGCGCTCTGAGCCAAAGCCAGAAGGCTCCAAAGCACTCGATAATCATAACCAACACTATCCTACGAGCCAATCAACATTAGATTCGCATGCCAATGATAGTGGAGACAAAGGTGTTCCCACCGCATTAAATAAAGGCGATATCCTCAAGCGAGTAGGCGAATCTTTATTCTGAGGGGATGAAGTTGAATGGGTATAGAATCTGGAATTGATGTCTATCATAGACACCTCATAGATTTCTACAAATCCACTCTTGATAGAATTGACCTTGAAGATGCGGCCGCAAACCTGTATCTCTCTAAATTGAATCTTGATAGACAAAATGTTGTCAAGACATATTCGTATGAAGAGATAGCCCTCCTTGACCACGCTGATAGAATCTGTAAAGATATGAATGAGCGTAAGAGTATCTTTGAGCGTGTTCGTGCGGATACTTCAGATAGAAGGCAAGAGGAGAGAGAAAAGAGAGAAAAAAGGCGCACTCAACAGACTCAACAGGAAATTATTGAGAAGCCAAAGCGAAAAGGCCCACGTGGGAAATTTGTATTCAAACCCTCAAAGCGCATGGTAAATGTAAAGGATAAGGACGGAAAACCAGTTCTGGATGATGAAGGAAACCCTGTGCGACGACCTCTTATGCAGCGAAGAAGAGTTTTCCCAGAAAGAAGAACTGAGAAAGTAATAGACCCAGAGACAGGGGCACTTCTACAAGGCCCAAGATGGAGCGAGAAACACAAAGACGAAGACGGGAATATCAAACGCTGGAGTAATATCTTCACTGAGGATATGAAAGATATCGGCAAAATAATTTATCATAATAGAGAGTTTTTCGATTCTTCATCAAACGCTGGGCGAATTAACAGTGTGTTTGGAGAACACCTTCCTGACATGGAGGATGAAGGACAAAGAATGCTGGCGGGTGCTTTGTTATCGTCTGATTGGTTCCACCATAATGGGTCTGCTATCGAACACCCAGATGGTGAAAAGCCCCATTCATCCCACATTTTTGATGAGAATCTCCATCCTTTACGTAAAGGCGAAGCAGAAGGAATACCAGTATGGTCTACTATGCTTCGTCGACATGTAGAACCAGACGAGAAAGGGCGAACCCAAGCACAACGTCATGGTACCTTTCATCAAGCATTCGATAGACAGAATATCAATTCCGGCTTATTCGCTCTATCTTCAGAAGATAATAAATTATACAAATATCTCATTCCTTTAGATGCTAAAATCAATACTGGTAAACCTTCTTCAATGCATGAAGAATACGAAGAAGATTTCAAACGCTGGCAAGGTGCTAATAGAGATAGCATAGAAGATATGGGCAGCAAAGAACAACGCAAAGCACATCTTGACCAGAGGCAGAAAGAGTGGCAGGATAAGGACGGGTCAATGAAAATCCCTGTCGAAACACTTGACGAAGAAGCATATAATACAGCATATGATGAATACGCCTCGAAGTTAACCGAAGAGGGAAGGGGAGGGTATCTGGAAGATGCAGAAGAGGCTTTGAGAAAGAAATACACAACAACAAAGGAAATCGAAATTCCTACTGGTCTTGGATACAATGGTTATTTCTATGGTCTTGAATGGAGGCCCCCAGAACAGAGAGCAGAAATAATGGCTCATCTCGCTATGTATGGTGGGAATAACCCAGAGCACCCTGTCCCCCATATGTCAAATGCGCTGATACAGAGAAATAAACTCGCCCGTAAAGAAGGAGAGTGGGATTGGCTTGAGCGCCAATCTCAACTTCCGGGCTCAGTTCCTTCTTTCACACCAGAAGATGAAGGTGGTGAATATGAAGGCCGAGGGAATATGAATGACATCGACCCATCTATTCTCTATCAAGTAGCAAAAGAAGAAGGGGTTCTTGGGCCTTTATTGAATGCATATTATTCTAACATGGTCGGCGGAAAAGAATACATGGCGACTAAGAGGGGGATGGATGAAGTCGACATCCCTCAATTGATTAAAGAAAAAGACGCCGATGGTAAACACACAGGGCATGATGCTCTGTCTCAGCCCGGAAGCAAAACTCAGAGAGGTTTACTTGATACAGAGACATTTGCTCGTTTAGCGCATGTCAATATGAAAAAGAAAGACGCATTTGGTATGCAATTAGGGTTTTCAGAAAATATCCATGGGCACCCTGATTATGGTCCGAAAATCAATACGAGCATAATTTCTCCAGATAATTTTCAATCAATCATGGAAGAGGCCGCTAAACGCTCAGTAAGTCGCTCAGGGCCCTCTCGTGCCCGAAGGAACAGAATGCACGCTTTGACAGGACAAAGAGGTGCGAGAAAGGGAATATCATCTTCATTCAATTTCATGCCTGAATCTGATGATTCTGGTGTGCTTTCTACTGCTGCTACATTCTGGCACACCCCATTTGCGATGGCTGGTGGCGCTAATCTTGATTTGAAACACGCAAAAGAAATGATGCATGACCGTTATGCACACGCACAGGATGAGCATGGTACGCACTCTTTCATGCTATCTACTGACCCTGTAAGGCATCCAGATGACCCACTATTGTGGAGGATGTCACACAACGATATCCATTTTCCTACTGTTAATCCTACAGGTGTTAAATTACTAACATCAGATGAATTGGAATCTCTCAAGAGAATACAGGAGCGAGCAATACAGGGTGGGCCTGCGGCTCAAGAAGAAAGCGCTGCAGCGAAAAGAGAGCGGGAAAAGAGAGAAGCCGCAATGAAGGCATCTGGTAAACAAATAGCAGATGTCGACTTAGATAGAATATTACAGAGGAAGGGACTCACATTTGAGAAAGGCCCTGTGCGAAGGGGTGTAACACTGAAAGACCCCTTCTGGGATTTGAGTCGTTATGATGTCAGGCGCAAAGACCATCCCGAAAGAGGGCAGGAAAAGGATAAGCCATTTTTCACAAAGAACAATTTCAGCGCTCGTTATGCAACTCTGAGCCCTAAATTCCACGAAGATAAAAGGGAACAGAGAAGAAGTGGAGAAAATGAAAAACTCATGGATTACACACTAAATTGGTGGGGCTCTAATCCTAATGCTCATACAGATAGAACATTCAATAGGTTAGGAGAAACGGATGAGGAAACTGAAACAAAATTAGATATGGGTAAGAAAACATTAGCATCACAAGCAAGAACTTTTCCGGGCTCGGAATATGGGCACTCTCAACACTCCCTTATTTCTAATTCTAATCATTTCATGACAGCCACTAAACTTGGTTATCATAGGCCACATCACCTACCTTTCTATGCTACACCTAATGATAACGAGGTGAAATATACTTCAAGTCTGCGAAGCCCATTCCACCAGACCATGGATGAACATCTTGATGCAATCCGCCATCGTGATATGGTTAGTGCTGAGGCATACTTGAATCCAGATTACCCTGAAGAAGAGGTGGAAGAGTCCAGATACAAAATGGGGAGAAGAGATATTGGGCCTAAAATACACGATAAGACACATCAGCGTATAGAAACAGATTCTGATGCGATACACGATGTAGCAAAAAGAATCATCCAACAATACGAGGAGCAAGGTATCCCCGTCGTTATACCTGACCGACCTGACTTGACACGAGGGAATCTCCACCATATCATGGAATTAGCAAATACTTTCCTTCACGTTAATGGTAGTGAGCAACATACTACTCATGGTAAAGCCAAGACCATCGACCCAGAATTCGAAAGACTCGCTACAACAAGGCGAGACCACTTACAAACAGATAAAGAAGGCGAGCACGTTGACTTCTATGGGGATTTGAAGAAACTTGTCGATGAGTGGGCATACCATCGTTCACAAGAGGATAAGGGAAGAGTCACATCAGATATGAATGATGAAGAGATGGCAAACGCATTAGGGATTAATTGGGCGGGTTTAGAAGCAGTTGCAGGTAGGGGTAAAGGGACCCATGAAATAGATATGATGAAAGAGATATTCCAGAATATACGAGATAAAATACCTCATGGAGAGGTCAGGAATGCGATGTTCGCTGGCTCTTTACCTAATTTACTTCATGGTTTCAGTACAGGTAAGATTGGAGAAGGTGACTATGACGAAGAGTACGCTAAAATGTTTGCTAAAACATATGGCTTACCAATTACAGATGGGGACCTTATCGGCAATCTCATGCTGAATGCACATAATACACATGGGCAAGGCAAAAAACATCGTCGTCACAACCCAAGTATGATTGAACAAATGGAGCATGCTGATACTATGTTCCAATCAATCCATTCCAATCCCGGTAGGTTGGGCAGGATGACTGCTTGGGGTGCCCCAGAAAGAGAGCGTGAATGGAAATCAGAAGGAATGAAAATCCTTCATCCACCAGAGATACCAAGAGATAAGGGACTGAGGGGCAATAATCTACACCCAACTATGACCGAACTATTGGGAAGAAACACGTATACCAAACACGTGCATAAAAAACTTCTACGTGCTCATCAAGCGATGCATACTGTGTTATTGAGTAACCCCAATATACAAAGAGGGGGCGAACAAACATATCAAGGTCAACCTGATTTCGATTTAGAAGACGAGAAAAGGTATGAATGGGGTATGCACTCTATCGAGCCAGTTCACCCAAATTCCTCTAATGTCGCTTCTTCCATTGCTAACTCTGCTGGTTTCAAGCGAGAAAATGGAGCAGTCTATCCAAGAAACATTGGTGGTGTTGTCGACCCAATGACTGGAAGCATTATGGGGATGCAAACTTTACAACAGAACGCATTTGTCCAAACACCGAATAATATCACACAATCAATGTTCGAAGACCATATTCAAGACCCTAACATGAGAGCACAGGTTATGTCTACCCCACCTTTACAATCCACATTCCACGATATAAGAAACACTGGTGGATATCCTGTTGATATGAGAAAAGAGGATTCTTGGGTACCTCCAGTATTACCTATGCACCAGATTTTCACACTTGATGATTTGGAACATCTCAAAGGATTCAGTGGTGAATGGGTTGTACAGAGATGGCCAGATGGTATACATCTAATGGTAAGCAGGGAGGATGACAAAGTGAATGCTTACGATGAAGATGGAGACGCTTATCATTTAGAAGATGAAATCAAAGAAGATTTCAAAAAGATTTGTGAAAAATCTTTCATGGTTGACACTATCTATAATGGAGAGAGATACCATGTTGTCGACCTTGTTGGATTTCAGGGAAGCAATGTAATGGATATGCGCTCACATGAGCGACTTAAACTCCTACGTTCTCTTTTCACCAGCACTGAGAATATAGAGACACCTTCACCAGATAATATCCGTGAAGGAAATGAAGATGAATTAACAGAACTTGTAGAGAGTATACGAACTGACACACCAATTCTTCTCAGAGATTCATTAACAGTATATCCAAGAGGTAATCGTAGACACCCCAAGTGGGTGCTTCTTGACCCCTCTCATTATCTTAATTTCATTGTTCTTGATAAGAAGGGCTCAGGGTATAGATTGGGAGTGGGGCCGCTTGTTCAAACAGATGGGGTTGAAGATGTGGTTGTTATGAGAGAGGGGCAAGCCTACATGGATGTAGGCTCAGTCTTCAGGGCTAATGACGAGTACGAACCCGGAGATGTTGTTGCTGTTAATGTAACACGAGTCATTGAGAAAAAGACAGATGGGAGACCTAAGTTCATTGTTCGTGGGGGGAGAATCGTCTCCCATGGTATTGGTTCTGGTATCACAAGTACAGAGACCTTACAGAATCTAAGTAGAAGAATCAAGGCCAAACCAAAAGCATCTGTTCGTAAATCCGAAGACTCTTTGCATATTGTTTTCAATGATATTGGAGAAGCAATCTATGGGTTGGATGATGGGCATATCGTATCTATCACAACGGAGGAGGAAGATTTACTCAAAGAAGAATATATCATTACATTATCTGAAACATATCGTGATGAAGAATTACAGGAAAAAGAAGAGGTATACCCCTCAGCAGGAGATGGCAAGCCCTTGATTCCTAAACATAAACGGAAAGTAGCAGACGGAGAGGAAGTTATAGAGAAGCCCGAAAGAAAGGCACCAGACCTCCCTGACCATCTTCAGATAAAGGCCGCAACAACTGCTGCTCGTATCATGGACTTATTGTTGAAAACAAATGTTGCTGGTGTTGTTGGTAGCGGGGGCTATCCCGGACCAAGAGGCCTTGGTATAGATTATGCTACACCCATTTCCAGTCCCAGAGGACCGACTAAACTTGAGCATGAAGCCACTTTACCAGATTTCGATTTTCCCAGAGAAACTGGTAAATTACCTGAAGAAAAGAAGAAAAAAGATGGATTTTATTTGACTGATGATGGTGTTTCTGTTGATTATGACGAAGAAAGCGCCAACATAACTCTTTAAGTACCATTGCAATAAGTTATGAAGTTCGATGGCAATCGCTTTGGCGCCTCAGCGAATCCTCCCCACCGGAGATTTGCAGGTCTTAAAAGGTAGCCAAGACCTCGTTTTAGCAGGTTATGCCAGTGTTGAACTGGTAGACAAGCAGGGAGACCTCATCACGAAGAACGCATTGAATGGAGCATTCAACTCCTTCATGGAGTCCCCCTTTAGAAATGTACAACTCTCACATAGTAACATTCAGGTTGGGGAAGTTATCCCCTCATATGTCGACACAACTGGTAATGTATGGAAATCAGAAGTCGATGATTCAGGACTTTTCGTAGTTGTACGACTACGAGATGATATAGAAAAGGCGAGAGAAGTCGCCAATGAGATTCGGAAAGGTAACCTACGGGGCTTTAGCATCGGTGGTCAGGCATTCAAGCGAATGCAGAAGTCTGACCCTGAGCGTGGAACATACAACGAGATTTCTAATCTCGAACTCCACGAAGTCACAATATGTGAGAAAGGCATCAACCCAGAGGCAACCTTCCGAATTTTGAAAGAGGATGTAGAAAAAATGAGTGACGAACCTAATGCAATGAACGAACTGTCGAACGTATTGGCTCGACTTGATGGACGCCTTGAGGCCATGGAAAAGGGCGAGATGCCTGATTTTATGGCAGACAAGAAAAAGCCCCCAGTAGATGAAGAAGGGGACGAGGAAGAAGATGATGATGACGAAGAAAACAAGGAGACAATGGCTTACTCAGATTTTGAGAAGAGTCAACTCTCCGATGTCGTCTCTGAGGAATACCTCAACTATCTTGAGGGAGTAGCCAAGTCATCCGGTGTGAATGTAGGCGCTGCCCGAGACCATTTCGATGTCAACAAGGCTAACCTCGGCTCAGACCCAAAACAAATTGGGGATGGAGCAGAGCGCTTCGCTGGCCAAGCAAAGGGCCGTCAGCAGACCGATGGAAAGCCATCATCTCGCAAGGCCGAATTCGGTGCAGGCGGAAAAGGTAAGGATTCTACACTAAAGGGATTCGTCAACCCAGCAAGTGTTTCCTCCAGTGATGTCGAATCCGCTTACGAAGTCTACAAGGCAGCCTCTTTGGAGCAGCAATACAAGGCTTACCTCGGTGAGCAATTCCAGAACAGATTTGACAACGAAATCTCTGCTGAAGTACAAAAGGCAGAGGCAACCGCCTTCGATGCACGAGCACCAATCGCTAACATTGAGAAAGCGGTTACCGGACTTGCAGAGCGAATTGACCGCTTGACTGCATCCGGTGGAGTCACTATTAACAAAGCAGCAATTCCCAGTGTAGAAGTTCCCGAAACAACGGAACTCGCCAACATGTCGTGGGACGATGTCCACAGGCTTGCTGGAAAAGCAGTGAGGGGAAACTAAAGGAGGAATGAAGAATGGCAAGAGATTACATCCGCACAGTTACAGATATGGAAAGATACTACTACGGCGCAGGCAACTCAATGGGGTACACATACTCCGGTAGCGAGTTGCTGAAAGCCGACGCCCCAATGCTCAGTACGAGCGCTGGCACCTACCAAGCAATTTATGGCCGCAAAGTCTGGTCACAACTGAACCAAGAATTCAACGCCTTCAGCATCCTACCAAAGAAGCCATGGGACCGAAGTGGTTGGAGAATCATCACTGACAAGCCATCCTTTACAGTTGGTGGCGGAGTTGCTGAGAACGCAACCCTCCCAGACACGACCAAGCCAACCTTCCTACATGTTGCAGCCAAGCCAAAGACAGTGGCTCACACCTTCGACATGTCAGAAGTGGCTATCTTCCTCGGTCAGAAAGATGACGGCCTTGGAGACATTCGTGCAGTCCTGAAAGAAGAAATGGGCAAGCACCACGCAGACCACGTCAACCGAATGCTTACGCAGGACCTTGACACCGCTGCTGGAAACGATTTCGAGTCTCTTGACCGTGTCACGTCTGACCCAGACAACATGACAACTGGTACAAGCCACGTCAGCGCAACCACAGACCACGATATGTACTCAATCACTCGTGATGGTGGTTCTGACTTCCACAGTGCAGAAGTAGATGTGTCAACCACTAAGGGAACCAACAGGACAGTAAGCCTCACCCTACTGGACAACATCTTCCAGCAAATCTGGAAGCGTGGTGGAAACCCAAAGGTCATCTTGACTGGGTATGACACTCTGATGAGAGTCCAACAACTTCTACAGAGCCAACAGAGGTTCATGGAAGAGCGTCGAATCGTCCCTACCTTCAACGGTGTAAAGGGAGTTCCCGGTATCGAGGCTGGATTCGTAGTGGCCACCTACAATGGTGTCCCAATCATCCCATCCAAGGATGTCACTACGGCATCGTCTGGTATCAGTCGAATCTACTACTTCGACACTGATTACATGTACTTCAGCACAGCAATCCCCACCCAGTATTATGAGTCTGGTATCGAGACTGGTGACCCATTCGGTGTTAACCGCCTCGGTCAAGAAGGGCTCTACCGAACAATGGGCGAACTCTGGACCACCTTCTTTGGTGCTCAGGGCTCGATACGGGATTTGAGTTGAGGA
>Ga0098061_1000310_pt1 | contig 22501 bp, 16 predicted proteins | sample 22_taG_FD_92579 | JGI IMG/M metagenome (GOLD analysis project Ga0098061, IMG submission 92579) | Marine viral communities from the Subarctic Pacific Ocean - 22_ETSP_OMZ_AT15343 metaG | ecosystem: Environmental > Aquatic > Marine > Oceanic | place: Subarctic Pacific Ocean | collected 2015-01-20
TGACACATGGTATTACAACGATGCAAACGATCACAGTCAAGGTGGTTCTACAATAACTCAAAAATACAAACCTAAGTTCCTTGACGATCACGGAGACTCTGATGGGTTTTTAGCGGCAAATGTCGCGACTGATTTTACTCAGAATGAATGTTGGCAACTAGATGCTTACAGAAGAGGTTTGGGTGAACCGGGTGTAATATGGGGAGAAAGCAATTTAACCAATGAGTTAGACGGGCACGGAGTTTGTGGGTGTTCCGAACAAACAGCCTTAGGTATGAGTATATCAATGGAACAAGTGAGAGTGAATGCTGTGACTGAATTAGGTTTGTGGCCCGGGAATGATGATTGGGGTAGTGATAATCCGTTTTGCGACCCCACTTGGGAACTCGGCAATAGTCCTGCACAAGTAAATCATGAATGGAAGACAAATAGTAAAGGAAGATTCTTAATTGGTGATGCACTATGGTGGCACGGTTGGAGAACACCAGGTCCTGATGCTCAATCAGGTACTGTGTCTTGCCATGTCGTTGATGGGTGCCACTCAATCTGGGCGGGTGGTGAGGCACAAGTCGAATATAATTGTGAGGATAACTGGGCATGGCCAAAAACACCCCCCATGGCTCACGGATACGACCCCCAAGGATACCAGATTGAAGGGTGCAAAATGGGTCCTGGAGCCGATGCGTTCTGTGATTGTATACTGTTAGATTCTCGGAGGGATATGGATCCATATGACACCTGTTATTATGATTTAGAAGACGAGTGGGGTGGTGTTGGTTGTGACGATAACTTAGGATGTGGTTTGTTCTATTGTGACGTTAATATGGGTAATAGTACATGGGGAGTAACTTATTCTTCAAATGATAGTGATGATATGATTGAAGCGTATACACCTGACTCATTAATAACGTATGCTCCTTCTAACCCCCACTTTAATATGTATGATGAAGCGACTTGTCCCCCTGAGGGTGATAATTGTTACCAATGGCAATGTTCCCGACAGGATTCTTATGCCGCAAATGACGATACTTGGTACGATCACGGAAAAACGGGGATGGCAAGATTATGGAATGGCGACCCTATAGTTTCTGATGAGGGACAGGAATTTCATAACCAAGCTCCATGGGGTTGTGAGGCTGCTGAGGAATCTGTTGTGGATTGCAATGCAGTTGTTACCAACTCGATTGACAACAGCGGAAAATTCGGGGTGGGATGCCATCGTACTATAGCAGAATATTATGGGTACTATACTTCTGATCTTATTTATAGACCTCCCCATTCAGATAATTTGTGTCCGAATGGACTATTACTGGACCATGCTGGTAACCGAAGGAGTAGCCCCCTTTGTGATCACAAGTTCGATGGTATAGGGGATGGATATACGTGGTTAAAATATGTCATACCTAAAAGTTCCGGTGATGCAACTGGCGATGAGTATGGCCAACCTTTTACACATAGTTGGTACGCACCCCCCTCACGAGTATTGATAGCCCCAGGAGAATATACGCATCTTGATTTCATGCCTGTAAAAATGGAAGGACAACTTGCTCCGAGTGCAGGTCAAAACCATTGCCCTAGAAAACCATTCCCTACTTTAGTTATGAATGGTAAGACTATGGCTGATGAACTTAGAGACCACTTTGCTAATAATCCTTCAGAGTTAGATCAATTCGGCACAGAAGTTCTAACAGTAGACTTACACGTTATGGTGTTAACTTCTTGGTGTGTCAAAAGCGTGGCTTCCTCGGGAGATAGATGTACAGACGGCCCTGGATGGGGAGGCGAGGCTGGCGCGATGGCTTCCTCACCGTGGCCTCTTTACGACCCGTGGCCTCACTTAGCACCTCATGTGTCAGAACATTGGTCTTGGTACGAATCTGGTCATCCGGCATACGAGAACTTTTATGGTGAATGCACCTATAAGGATTGTGATGGTTGCGGGGACGGGTGTTCGTGCGGTGAAAGATGGGGCGATGACATCAACCACCTTTATGCCTACTGGGAGAGACCAAGAGCACCTTGGCATTGTTATAAAGGAGGAAAAGAGGACGGAAACAACTGCGAAAAAATAGCCCGTGGCGGCCGGTCAATGGACTGGGATGAACCTTGGGATGGTCTATGTCTCGGGCGTTTCGAGGAATGTTTAAGCGACCAAGATAACTCCGAAGGTTTTTGCGGATACGATGACCCAGCCGATGTTCCTGGAACCCTCCCTTTGACAACTACACATGCAGGGTCAAGATATTACACAGGACTCCCTGCATTTTCTTACCACGGTGACACTGAACCTCACCAGTTTACCGACAAGCCAGGAATCGCCCCTTGGGATGCCATGGATAATGGTGTTGATGTCTATTACGCAAGACACTGGTTAAACGGAGTTTATCTATCACCTATTGATTGTGATTGTGCCGTTGGTGGAAGCGATGACCCTAACGACTTCAATGAGGATACATATAAGAATTGGTATTGGCACCAAAATGCTGCTGGACCCTTTAAAAGATGGGAACAGACAGATGCCTATAAAGGAGGTTTCCCTGTACATAGTGATGTCGGCTCTGGAAACGGTATAAATACAGAGCCTCACATTTCTAGGATGCACCACTATTTAACGGATTACTTTGATTTACCTAAGTGGTCTTTTGAAATTGAAACGGAATGGACAAACACTAATGCAATTGAACTTTCATATATGACTCTTACCGACTATACTATAGAAACAGCCTGTATCTATTAACAAGGAGAATACATGAGCGACCCATTAGAACACCAAACAATCAAACAAGCAATAAAGAATGAACTCCCTACTCTAGGAAGGAAGTCGCCAAAGGAAGAGGCAAATTGGGCGCACGAACAAAGAAGGAAACACATAAAGGAAAGAGAGAACGCAGAGTCATCCCAAGAACTCGTTCGCATGAAAAAGTCTTTAGTTAATATGGAACTAAAGTTCGAAGAGCGGATTGAAAATATAAATCATACTATGTTGTCTATTGCCACTCACCTAGAAGAACTATCAAAAAGACCTCCTGTTATCGAGAGGATTGAAAAAGTAATAACAGAAGTTTCTGTTCCTCAGAAGGTAGAAGTTTCTACTTCTGATTGGAACCCACAAAAGTCAAGCATGCTTCTATGGGACAAAGACCAAAACGGTATCTCATGGGATAACAGATATAAGGGAGGAAAAATCTTCCTCGTATGTGGTGGTCCATCACTCAACGACTTAGACCTATCACTCATAGATAATCGTGGTGTCATGAGTATGTGCATGAACAATTCATGGTGTAAGGTTAAACCCGACTTCTGGATAGGATTTGATGTTCCGGGAAGATTCCACACGAATGGTTGGATGGACCCCTCAATCATTAAGCTTGTACCGTGGCACCAAAGACTATTCAAGATAAATCATAGAGTGGGGGAAGTTATTGTAGATAAGGAGATAGATACTACAGAACTTCCAAACTGTTGGTATCTCTCGAATACTACTACATTTGACTTGGATACGTGGTTTACCGAAAGAAATTGTAATTGGGGAGGAGAGGTTAAAGGATTAGAACCTGAGGGGGGATTCCGAATTACTATGGTTGGAGCACTACGAATGCTTTACTACCTAGGATTCCAAGAGGTTTATCTAATAGGTTGTGACTGGGAGATGCCCCTAGACATGACTACGGAAGCCTATGCGTGGGAGGAAGACAGGGCTAAGGTTGTTAGAGAAAAGAATAATAATATGTATAATTGGGTAGAGAATGTATTTAAAAAGTTACAACCAGGATTTGATGAGGCAAACTTTCGAATCTACAACTGTAATAAAGACTCCAAATTAAAGTTATTCCCTTTTATCGAGTACGAAGAAGCGATTGAACGATGTACTATCCCCGACATGAAAGATACAAGAGGCTGGTACAATGTTCCTAATACCGAAAAGAACCCTTCAGGATGAAACCCCTAATAGTTTCATTCCACACAGGAGAAGACCGATATGTTAAAGATGCCAAGAGACTAGTAGAATCAGCACATAAGTTCGGGTACGAGATACACTTAGAAGTAATAGAGTCCGATTTAGATTGGGTAAAATCTGCCACTCTAAAATCTTCTTACATTAAAAGTATGGTTGACAAGATAGGTCCTAAACCTGTTCTATGGATTGACTCAGATGGTGAAATAAGAAAGCCTCTAGAAGTATTACACAACCCCTACTTTAATTTAGGACTTACTTGGATAAAAGGAGCCACTCATTTTCAAGGAGGTACGGTTTACTTTAATCTGGGAGACCCTTTAGCAATTAAGTTTTTAGATAGGTGGGTCGATGTTTGTCGTGAAATAAGAGAGGATAAGAGGAAAGGTAACGACCAAACCGTATTAATGGGAATTTGGGAGTCTATGGATAGGATACCAGTTACTCGGATACTGCCTCAGGGATATGTTAAAGTGTTCGATCACGGGTGGAAAAAGGGCGTAGAGCAAGTAGAATATATAAGACATCATCAAGCTTCAAGAGAAATCAGGAAATTTAAATGAGTAACGAACGATCAATGAAATGGACCTATCCTCTAGTAGGCAGAGGAGAAAGCAAGACTGGAGATAGAACTTCGACATCTCCAAAATTTGCATATGAAGCTATAGGGGTAGACTTTTCTGTGAAAGGGGGATTTAGACCCTTTCCAGGCTTTACTAAGGCATATACATTTGATGGGTTAAAAGATAATAGTTATCATACTGTAGCATCTAGAATTATAGATGTGTTCCCTGTCTCCTTTAGGGTAGGCACGAATCAATACGCATATGGTTTTGTTTATCGTGCAGTTAGATCTTCAGACTCTACAAAATCTGATGTCTTTATTGATTTCCGATGTGCTGGCTATACACCTGTGGGAGGAGAAACTCCAATTGATGCTGTGGCAGGTGATTGGATGAAGTCTTACCAAGTTAGTGTTGCGGGTATTGAAGGGATAGATCCTTCAGAACCTATGGACGTAGTAGTCTTCGGTAGATATGTATATGTAATGATTAAGAGTTATCAACCTATATTGCTTTACTTAATGCATGAAACAGGAGAAGAGTCAACAGGAACAATAGTAGTCAATAATAATGATGTAGACTATACAGGAGATGCTGCTACAGGTTCAATAACCATAACAGACTACACTGGTTTAGAAGACCAAACGGCTACATTACAAGACTTTGACGGAGGTGACAATGTCTTTACGGAAGATGACGCACCATCAACGAATGAATTTAATGCGGAAACAGATAATGCTACAACTGCAACGAACCTTGCTGCTTCAATTAATCTTCATGATGACTTTAGCGCGTCAGTTGATGAAATAGATTCTACTAAAGTAAACATAACAATAGCAACAGCAGGTGCGGCTGGGGATGGGACAATAACTTTAACTGGCACGGGGTGGTCTAAAGTTGACTTTGATGGTGGAGGAGATAATAAAGATTCAATTTCACTTGAAGCATGTGATGGTGATGAAGTAATAGTTACTGCACATGATAGTACAACAGATGCAACTAACTTTAAGGTAGGTGCTACTGCGGCCGATACTGCGGCGAATATAGCAACGGCAATAGCATCAAGTGATGATTTTAATACGAGTGTAGAAGAAGAAACTGTCACTATAGTTGGCGCAAAGAAAGGTCGTGACGGTAATAATACTATAGATCTGGGGGGTACTGAACCTATAACTTGGGCAACAAGTACAGGGATGGAAGACGGGGCTGGTCCTACTTGTGATATGGACTATCTATTCGTTCGTGAAACAGACACGGGTCCAGGATTACAACCGGAAATGATTTCTCCTACTTTAAATCCTGATGTGGTTAAATACACAGGAGACACCTTACCTCGATCTACTATCTCTGGTATGGATACTAATGCTCAAGTAGTTGTTGCAGAAGGAATTGGTGATCATTGGGACAGGGCAGCCCAAACACAAGCCGATATCGTAGACTTAGATGCCGGTGGGTATGCGGTTGCATATTTACTAGAGAATTCTGACACGGGTCGGAGGACTAGTCTTTCTAAAATTGCAGAAGTAAAAGCAGAAGTAATGGCGACAAATTCTACGGGTTCAATAGAATTTGACTTCACTGGCATAAGTGATTTTGATGATCTTGAAGATGATGAAATCATCATCGATGACGGGCACAACTCTCCTGTCACATTCAGATTTAATACAACTTTTGATAGCAGCGCAGATGGTACCTCAGGATCAGGAAATACTTACGATGTAGGAATCGGCGAATGGGCACCGTATACACCTGCTCAACACGTAGCGTACAGGTTTAATCTTACAGTTAATGCGGCTAATGAGAATAATGATTTGAAGATTACTAGCACTTCATCAAGCGGAACAGTAACTCTTGAGCACGAAGAGGTAGGCACACAAGGTAACTTGCTAATGACTAGCAATCAACTACCTACTACAGGTGTACAACCTCCTATAGCTTTTACACTACGAGGTATGACAGGAGGTACAGAGTTTAGTCCGGGCAATATGTATCTGGAAATTGTTTACAATCCAGAAAAGTATGATAAGGCTCACATACTAAGATCTGTAAGAGTTCAATCTGCAGGAGGGGCTTACTCCGCATCTGTATTACAACTAGATAAGATTATTACTCTTAAGGACTATTGGACTACTAATCAAGAAGGTTTAACTTCGGGCGAGGGGGGATTAGATCCAGATTGGAAAAGAGCAGTTTATTACTTTGAACTTCCAGATTTATCTTTATTGTTTAAAGACCCATATGTAGATCGTTCTATCTTTGACGAGAACATGCCCTCCGCAGGAGCAGGTATGGAGTTTGATGGGATTTTAATGATGGGGGATATCTATGGTGAAACATCTTCTGTAAGTAATGAAGATAGAATCACAGACCGATTCCGTGGTCTAGGAGAATTTCGATGGTCTTCAATACGAGAAACCTCTCCTGAGCTATTCCCTCCCGAAAACTACTTCGTACCAGCGAAACTAGCAAACGAAGTACTTACCTTTAGAAGGAGTGGGGGTGCGCTATTAGGATTCGCAGACAATATAATAATGCATATCTCACGACAAAGTAGTGGAATTATTTCATACTTAAAGGTTCTTCCTATTCACGAGGGATATGGAATTATAAATAAGAGGGCAGTAGAAACTGTTGGACCTCAAACTTATTATATAAACAACAAAGGTGTTAAGTCTATTGATGCGCAAGGTAGATTAGACGGGTTGCATGCTCTTGATAAAATCATTGATGATTGGAAAGATAATTACTCCAATTTAAGTATGGCGTATGACTCAGATAGTTCTATTCTCTTCATAGTTAATTCAAATGGAGAAGCAGCATTGTTATGGATGGGGGTTTATATGGTTTCCGAGTTGCGTGACTTACCATTTGACTTAGTAAAGAGTGGTCCTTGGCCTTCTAATTTAAGTGATGAAGATAGTGACATTACAGATCGTGCATTCTTCGTACAAAATCAACCTGACCCTACTGTTCTTGGTGCCAACCCAGACTTTAGGCCTTGCGTATGGGTAGTAGATTCTAAACGAGAAGATGAGATTGAGGGTTCACATGCAAACACAGGATATAATGGGAGTCCTCGTATAACTCTACTTCATAACGATGGAGATACTAGATTCACAGTTGCTTCGTTTTCATCTGTACCCGCAAATCTAACAGTATCAACCGCAGGTGGACACGGCGGTGTGTCCCCCACTCTTGTTTCAAGTAGTGCTGCATGGGTTGGAGCATGGGTATATATTATAGGTTCCTCAGTTGAATCTACAGTAGGTGCTAAGGCACAGATTCGAAGTATCTCTGGAAGTGTAATAACCCTTATAAATCTAGACTCTAACTTTGCACCTGTAATGGGAGATAGAGTAGGATTGTCTCCTGTATATGTGAAATGGAGTGGTTCTCTTCTTGGATACAACGATTTAGAAGACCCTAAGAATCCTACTCAAGGAGGTATGCATAGGTCTAGAACGATTGATTCTCTATCTACTTACTTCTCAAGTGTGACAGGTGCTCCTACTACAGACACCACGAATCCTGAAGATTTATTCTACAAAGGGATAATATACGAGGGAGATAATGAAACGGAAGTATCCTCTGGAATACCTAAAAATCTTTCAGGGTCCGTAGTACGGTCTATAGTAGAGGGAGAAGCTACCTACTGGGTTGGTTTTGAAACTCACGGGGTAAGAGGGGTAGCATTAGCTCCTAGTCTTGAAGTTTTTTGCCCCGACCTTGATTTCAAACTGTTGTCGGTTATTATTGATGGAAAGATCTTATCTTCCCTCAGAACAGAGAGACCTTCCTAATGGATAATAATACGCCATACAACCCATTTGATAATCCTTACAGTCACGAGGACCCTGACGATCCTTTCGGTGGTGACAATCCTTACGGTGGTGGAAAAAGTGTAGAGAATTTAGACTCTCTCCTTAGGCAGGGTGATGATACTATCATGGGGGGTCTAACAGAAGCAGCCAAGCAAGATTACGAAACCCTAATGCAAAAGTGGTGGGAGACGAATAAATACGGTTACGAATCGTACATAGAAGGAATGGGTGGAGCAGGAAAAAGGTACGAGGAGAGACACGGTGACTACTTGAAGAGAGTGGCAAATTTACACTCACAATCTATTGCAGATCAAGAGGAATATGGTGATACTCTAAAGAAATTAGGAAGAGAATATAAAGGTAAGATAGGAAAGTGGGCAGGAAAGGTCAGGGATGTAACAGATAAAGGATTAACTAAGGCGAGAGACATGCGTGATGCATCTCTTGCAAAGATGGAAAATATTGAAGCTGAATACAAAGACTATTCAGATGCTGCAACTTCTGCTCAAAGTGCAGGTATAGCATCCCAATACCAAGACCAAAAGGCTGCAAAAATAGATGAAATGAAACGGAGCGGTGCTTCTCAAAGTGCTATTGATCAAGCGACATATTCTATGGATCGTGATATGGGTCAACAACTTCAAGGTCAAATTGCTTCTAGCATGGGAAATTACCAAAAAGAGTTGGCTCAATTAGGGATGTCAGGTGCTCAAATGCAAGCGAACGCGGCAGGACAAGAAGCCCAGTTTGTAGGTATGGAAGCAGAAGCAGCGGGTTATGAATTTCAAGGAAAGAAAGCAGGATTAGATTACGAGATGGGAGCTCGTGCACAAGCGGCTCAGTCAATGAACGCAGTTAAACAATCAATTACCCAACAAAAAACTATAATGGAAGCCGAACATCTAGCCATGCAAGGTAGATATGATGAATTAAAATTTCAAGGTCAAGCAGCATACGCTGAGTTCTTAAAGAATAATCCTATGCCACAAGCAGCAGATTTCTTTGCAATGGAATTACAATATGCATCTATGCCTAATTCAAATTATTTGCGCACGGTGATGATGCCAGGCGAAGCATCTAAACGGAGAGTGTCAGAAAATAGCAGTATATTAAGCGGGTATCCAGATTTGGAAGGTGTAAATCTTAATCTATCTCAAATTGATCCTGATGAGCTTCGGAAGCGAATTAATAGGTACTTCTCTGAAAGTTTTGGGCCGCGTAGAAGCTCACTAGCAGATTATATAAATAACGGAAGTTATAGTAGAGGACTAAACGTATAATGTCACAATTTTCACCAGCCTTTTTACAAATGATGATGGGTACTCAACAGAATCAGCAGAGTAAACTCGATGCTGATATGAAAGCAATGGCTATTGCTGCCCAATCTCAATCTTCTAAAGAAGCAACTGATGCACGAGTTGCTTTGGGTAAACTTGATAATGAAACTAGATTAGTAGATATAGCCGCAACAAAAGAAGCTCGAGAAAATGAGTTGGCTGCATTGACAATGGCAAAGGATAAGCAGGAACTAGGAATTAATGATAGACACGCCGCAGAGATGGCACTATCCGAAAAGAATGCAGCGCAAGCGAAGAAGAAGCATCAGTTCGATGCGCAGATGCAAGCACTTAACAGTGCTGTAATGACTTCTGGTAATAATGCTATGGGTAATATAGCCTCAAGTAACTTCCATTACTTAAATAGCAATGGTCCTAGTACTTTCGACTCGTTTGAGGATCAAGATGCTATAGATGATTGGGATGATAGATTTGGAAAATGGTCAACCGAGAAGAGAGAAGAAAATGGTGCTCATGTTGCAGAACTAGCAGTTAGAAATCAGGCCTTAAAGGGTGAGAAAGCAGATGTAATAAGAGGTCTTAGTACTGTAATAGCTAATTCGGAACAAAGGATTCTAGGTCTGAACAATATGCAAAAGAGTTTCCACGAAATGTCTAGTCAAGTTCAACTGGGCTTTATTGATAATCCATCAATGCTCTTAGGTGCTATGACTACTCCCGATAAAACTAAAAAAGGTTTTTGGGCAAGAGCGGGTTCGGCCCTTGAACAAATAATACCAGGCATCGGTTCTGCATTCGGTGTGGGCGGTACGGTCACTATGGGTCCCGGTCAAACTTATATGAATCTTCCTCTTGCAGATAAAGTATTTGGTGGACCTATGAAGGGTTATGATACACCTGGTATCTGGGCAGATGAATCGGCACAAGGAGTTGCAGATCTTGTTTACAATAAAGATACAGGTACGAGAGCGATGGCAGGAAAAGAAGTAGCCTCTATACTTTCTGGGTGGGGTGTTAGTACCGAAGGTATAGAAGGAATGAAGGATCAAATCTCTTGGGAAGAGACTACTCTCTATAGCCAAGGAGTTAACAGAGAAGAATACATTGAAGCTATAGCATTGAAAGTAGCACACCAAAACGGTCGAGCATATGAGAAGGGTGAACAAGAAAAAGTTGAAACTGTTGACAGAATGGCATCAAACTCGTCTATGAACCCTCTCTTTGATAGAGAGACCTTGAGTATTATGGGAGCCGAACATTTTGGTGATACAAAAATGACTGAGAATGAAAGAAATAGACAAGGTGTTATTTCATATTCAGCTAACCCTAAAAACTCTCTCTTAGGTATGTGGGATTTTGGTGCGGATGCAATACGAGCAAAGGCAAACGATGGGTTTACTTCTGCAGATAGATATCTAAGAATGTATACGAGAGAGATGGCAGGAGGCGGTCAATTCGGTAATATAGGGGAAACATTAGAATCTGCAAACAATGCGATAATGAATTTCCTAAATACTCCTAGAGGAGAAAGAGATGCTGAAAGACTTGGAGCAACCTTAAAAGAACTTTCTTTAGGTAATAATGGACAAAACTTTATCTTGATGGATTCATTCTTTGATACTCTTGCAGGAATGTCACAGCCTAACTTTGATGAAACATTAAACAAAAAGTTACACGATGCAGGTCTGAAGCAAGATAGTGAATTGTTCACAGGCGTACAAAAAGGATGGAGAGAGATGGTTAATACTCTAAGAAAGGTAGGTAAAACATGGAATGGGCAAAACGGTGCTGGCGGATTTGGAGGCACACAAGATATACATTTTGTAAAGGGTTACCAAAAAAGAATGACTGAAGAATTATTCAAAGAAGAGGGTAAGAAAATATACGGGAATATAAATGATATAGATACAGGAAATCCCTTGGTAATTCAACATATAAGCGATAAGGTAAGTCTATCTTTATGGGAAGCCTTACCTCCAGACTTACCACAATATGTTAAAGAAGCATTATTTCGTAAAGAAATGGAAAGACTTTACGGCATTACTGATGAATATTCTAGAGCTGCCGCAAGTACGACAAAGGCAGCTGAAAGTTATAGAGAATGGATGGAAGCATCTGCACGAGAGGAAGAAGGTTTCGAAGATGAACGCGCTACTATCCGGAAAGGTGGTCAGAGAAAAAGAGCGAAAAGAAAAAGCGAAGGTACACAAGAAATTCTTGATCGTTTCTTAGAGGAGGAGTAATATGTCATTACCTGCTTGGAAGAAGATAGTAAAGAAGCTAGCCTTCGAACATCAACAAGACGGATCCTCCATAGTATTATTCAACCCCCACTCTAAAGGATATCTCGTCAACTTAACGGAAGAGGATTTGTATTTAGAGATTGACGGTAAGGAACTTCAGTCTAAGAAGGTACGCAAGTTTCTGTGGGAAAACAGAAAGAAACGAGCCTTCCAACGCAAGCGAGGCTTAGTGTGGTCGGCGTATGTAGAAGACGAAGACAAGTCTTATGTTGGAGTGGGGGCTTTAACAACGAAGAAGGTAGCGGAAAGAATGAATGGCGTATAACCCTATTCAATCTAATATATTAAGTGGGCTAGAGAAGTACGCTTCAATCGAAGCGGGTCTTATTGCGTCTACAGATGCCACAACTACAGGCAAACGAATGCCGGCAGATATAAAGTCGGGATACAAACACCTCTTAAATGTAGAGCAAATGGGTAGGAAGAGATTACTACTTATAGATCCTGCAACAGGGAACTATATCGCTGGACCACCAAGGGGGCAAACATTTAAGGCTAAAGATATTGTAAGAGTATTGCTGACTCAACCAGAACTCATGAAAGATATAAGCGACCTCTCTAATATGATGAGGGGTGCACCGGGGAAACCATCTGGGTTTGTTATAAACACAGGAAGAGAATATCGGTTTGAAGGAGCAGAACATCGAAGCAAGTATCGGAATGTAGGTAGACCTATTGTACTTCCTAAGGGACTAAACCACATCATTAAAAGAATGTTAGCGGGTATAGGTAAAACAGTGAAGGGTGAGTTTGTCTTCCATCCAAAAATCCTTGCAGAGATTGAAGCAGTAGATAAAGCTATGAGGGCAGGTGGTGTAACAGGTGCGCTCCCTACAGCAGGTACAGGAAAACAATGGACAACAGAAGTTCTAACTCGATACTCTGGTGACTTGAAAGCGTCTACGTCCGAGGGACTTATAAATACATTACTAAAGTTGAAAGATAACCTAGTTAGGATTGTAGAAAAAGGAACTGTCGTTCTTCCCGAAGAATGGGCAGAAGGAATAAAGCCCGCTCCTCATCCTAAGACAGGCAAAATGATGCAACCAATGGAAATATTGAAAGCGCGTCATTTGGCACAAAAGCCTATAGAGATGGGTAAACTTGCAGAGTTACTGAAGAAACAACAAACTGGAACTCTAGCTCTCATAGATAAAGTTGCAAAGACACAACCTAAATTAGCGACAACAATAAGAGAATTATTTTTAGAGAAGCCTATATATGATGGTTCAGGGACTAGTGTGACTCGGTCGGCACTTGTAGAAGCTATTGGTGAGATTGAAGGGGAGACACTTTCAAAAGGGGGAAGAACTACTAAGGGACTTCTACTAAGGCATGTAACCGAGAACTTTCCTGAGAGGGAAGCGAGGCCAAAGTGGGTAAGACCTGAGAGAAAAGAGATACTTGCAGGTATAGGTAGGGAAAGCAATTTAATAAGAAAAGCTCCAGGTGAGTCGTGGAAAAGAGGAGATCTTAAAAAGAGGATGTGGATTGACATACCAGGTCATAAACGACAAAAGACGGTAGGGAGTTATAAGGGTAAAGTTCACTTCTTAGTAGATTCTCAAAAGAAGATGGGTGTTAAACCAACAAAGGCTGAAGCATCACTAGCGACAGCGAGGTTAGAATCGGGAGGTCACGCGGCAGGTTGGGGTGCTACTAAGTATCCATTGACCGAACTAGGTCCTGAACTAGGAGACACAGGGAAACGATTACCAGGAAAAGCACCTGTCGCAAAAACATCGGGAGTAAAAGCACCTCCTATTGCGGAACTCGAAAGGATATCACAAGCAGGAGGGAATCTAGGGGTACAAAGGGTAGATATACGAGAAGTAGGTGGACAAGTTGACGATGTAAAACTTGCTGAGAAAGCGAAAGCAGAACGTCTTAGAAAGAATATAAAGCAACTTCCTAGTCGTCAGCAGATAGGTAAAGCTAAATTTAACATTCCGTCAAGTCCTTGGTTTAGATCTATTAAAAGAGCACCAAAGTCTTTACTACCGTTGATGATACTAGCAGGACTTGTTGGTACAATGGGAAGCAATCAAGGAATGAGAAATGCCGCCTAAAGATCCAAGTTTTACATGGTCCACAATACCCACTAAATCAATCCCTACAAGAACAGGGACTCGTCCTGTTTTTACACCTGGAAAAGGGTGGCATGATGTCCCTGCAGGAGTACATACTATAGAAACAGGAGGTAAGAAATCTAGCAGATACTCACGAACATTCGATGCTCCGAATCATCCTCCTAAAACTCAAGGAATGAATCGTAAACAGCATGCCAAAACTACAGCAGGTAAGAAGGCAGCCCAAGCAGCCCAAGCAGCGAAAGACGCAGAACTGGGATGGTTAGGGAGAACGATGAAGACAGCAGGCCCTTACCTGGGGAAAGCCCTGAACCTGTGGTTTGCATGGGATATGGCACGGGCTGCGGGTTATATGGGAGGAGAACAATCTAGAGGTAGAGACTTCATGTCTGCTATGGGAGCATTACAACCCGAATGGAGAGCAAGCGTAGAAACTGCAGGACGTATGCAAAGCATGAGAAATCAAGTAGGAGGAATGGAAGACCTCGCTAGATTTGCTAAGCATAAAGGGTTTACAACCGAAGCTACAATGCAATCTATGGAACGTGAGTTAGACCAACTCATCGGAAATAAAGCCGCTGTCTTATCTCAGGCTAGTTTACTTCCCCCCACTACTCAAGCTATGGTCGCTGGTGCAGTACAAACAGGAGCTCTATAATGCCCATCCCAGATAAGATGGCAAAAATCTTTCAGTCTTTGACTGCGGGTCCAAAAGCAGTAGGGAGTGGGACTTCTCAATTCTTTACAGGGATGCCCCTTGTTGGAGGAGAACAGGCTTTTTTTAGTAAATCTAAACTTTTTGGAAAAATCCCATTTGTTGCACCTAATGTCAAGAATGTAGGCATGGGATACGGGGGATATCTATTCGGGAAACATGCTGTTTACGATCCTATACAAGAAGGAAATCGTGACCGAGTGGGTGAGGCAATGCAACAGGCACAGTTGGATTTTGCTAATAAGCAGAATGCTACAAGGGTCAGAGTAGAATATGAAGATTTACAAAGAAGGATGACTCAAGCCACTATGAGGCTTGCGGCATTAGACCCTCATTTGTACAATGAAGTGATGGCAGGGCGAAGCCTTCCTAAAGACGCTGTTGTCTTTGGGGGTCAACCCCGCACAGATTTAATGGAAGAGTTGGCTATGTCTATGGCAGACGGTCAATTCAAAGAACCCCAGTCGGCTCATGATGAGTTGATGCAAGAACTTGGAGTTTAATTATGGCTGGTGAGATAGCCCTACCAATTCAAGAATCCCCCGACCTACTAACAACTATTGTTGTGCCTTGCGGCTCTACAGGTGGGGTGGTTGTAGACAATCAATTTCTTTTCTATGCTGAAAAGGATACGGTTATTGATGCTGCTTGGTGTGTATTTGGAGTTAATGATTCTGATGCCACACTCAAACTAACTACGGCAGCAACAGGTGCAATCGCATCTGGTACAGATCTTACTTCTGCTTTAGCAATTGATGGAACAGCAGGTACACCTGTTCAGTTCACAATTACTGAAACTGCTAACCTAATCCCTGCGGGAAGTTGGGTAGGCATGGAGATCACAGGTACTAGCACTGCATCTGAGATGGTCATACAACTTCGCATTCGACAAAAAATACGTTAACTCTTTTTTCTGTTTAATAACTTAGATGGAATACCAAGCATCTCCATTTGAACCGATTCGTAACTTCGATGTACCGGGAGTTGCACTTAATCAAATTCTAACTAATAGAGCCTCTATGGAGTCCATAGGTAATTTACTTATACCTGCTCGAAGGGCTCATCTTACACCAGAAGAACAAGTATCAATAGCAGAGAGATTTAAAGATCAATACGGGGGAGATAATAAAATCCTTAGAACAATGCTAGGGATTGCTACTAACCCTTGGATTTGGATGGGTGCTATGGTCACTCCTGCAGGGGCTACTGCTATTAAAGGGAGTGGTAGACTCTTTGCATCAGGTCTACAAGTTGCTAAGGGTATCAATACAGAAGGTCATTGGATGGAGAAGTTTGGAGCCTTTACTCCCATACATTCCTTAGACGGTACTGTAATGGCAACTGCGGTTCAAATGGATATTGAACTAAGGAACGGATTAGAAAAAGCAACGGGTGAGGTAATGAAGAAGGGGATGTTGGATTACTACAAAACAAAAGAGGGAGTAGATGTATTAAGAGCACATGGAATCAAGGAGGCACCGGGAGACCTTGACGAATGGTTACAAGTTGTGGGCAAGCAACTAGGATTCTCAGGTAGGAAGTTAAAGAAGTTTAATAAGAGAATCTTTAATGCGGGGTATAGGGGTTACCACAAAGAACACGCTGAACTGATAACCCAACAACTAGGTATTGAATTGAAGAAGGGTCACCAAGATATAGAGAGGGCTATTGCTACCTTCGAACCTCCGGCAAGTATTAGGGTAAGAACAGAAAGTGAAGCCCTTAAAGTCGGGGCGCATCAAGAATGGCTTTACCATAAAAAATTATCAGAAACATCAGCCAGGCAGGGTGCTAAGAAAAATATTCCTGAAAAGGGATTAGATGTAAGAATATCTTATGACCAATGGTTAAACTTTAATGCTGCGAATAAGATAGCTAAAGAGCAGACGGGTTCAATAAAACATACTATTTCGTTGGACAAGTCGAAAGTAGAACTTATAACGAGGATGAAGAGAGAAGCGGCCATACAGGAACCAGGAGTTACTGCGGCTGCTAATAAGGCATACCATTTAGAACCTATGGTTAGAGGCTACCGTGCCGCCCTAGATGCAAGAGGGGTCATGCTTTACGGGGATGATTTACATTATGCGAAGACAGGTGAATTTTTAATTGACCCTAATAAAGTGAAATCAATTGCCGCTGCTATGGATCCTAGTGGAGGAAACGCAAAACTATTTTTCCAAGCTGGTGCCCATGAGTTAGTATCTCCTGAAGTTCTTTCGCAACAAGGTATGGATATGTTAAAGACACTCTTTACCACCGATGATCTTAAGGCTGCCATGTCGATGCCGGCTGCGAATAGGCAAAAACTATTCGAAGAATTGATTACAGCAACCGTTAAACCTATGTGGGATAGTAAGACTTACCTACCTCGAAACACATTCCAATTGGCCGAAGGAGGATTTCCGTTAGGTCACCCTAGCCAAATAGGTTCAAAGATGAAACCTAACCCTAATGGAGTGGGGGGTATTCCTACTACAAGCACATGGGACTCACTTACGGTTCAGTCAGCCGAGAACCAAAACCAACTTCTAGTAAACGCACCTGCTTTAGCCTCAAGAACAAAAGCCTCTCAACTCTTTCACCCACATGTATACGAACGATTAATAAGAACAAATAAAATGTTCGGTGGAACGACAGGTACGACCCCTTCTAAGGTAGCACAGGGTAAATATCCAGAAAGTATGGAGCAGATATTACATCGTAAACTTAACGACTCCTTAACAAAGATTGCTCATAATACTAAGGAGGATATTGTATCTCAAATGTCTACTCTTGACGGGATAAATTCTTATAATCGATATGCTAAAGATACAGGAGAAATATTCTCTAGGAACATAGCACATAAAGTTACTGATGCCAAAGGGAATAGAGTTTACAACACTCATGTATATGGGGAACTATTAGTACAAGATACACTTAGTAGAGGTAAGGGTCTTCCTGCTGCAGGAGGTCAGCAGTTTAATGATATATTTAGACCCAATACAAAATGGAGACCATCGGGCAAGGTGGATCCTAAGACGGGTTGGGTAGAAGAACCTGCGTTGTGGGGAGAGCATTCTCTAGAGGATTTAATGTATGGGAAGTCAAAACATTTAGCACCTGCGGGAGACATAACATTAGGTGACATTATGTCCATGACGCATAACTCGATGGTGAACGGACATGCAAAGAATATGACAAGGGATGTTTTAATCCCCCACATCTCCGCTCGTAAGTTGCCTAAAGATAGTACGGCAAGAGCCTTACAAATTAAAACACAAGAGACTTTAGAGAGTTTTGCGAATAGTGCCTTAGGAAAAACTATTGAGTCGTGGGGTGCACCGGGAAAAGAATTCATAGATTCTATGAAGAACATGGCTAATCCAGGTATAAGTTTTTCGGGTCAAGCCGCTAAAGGATTGTATGTAGGATTCCTTGGCTCGAACATGATGAGTGTTATGCTTAACTTGATGCAACCTTTCCTTCATACCACCATGTATGCAGGATTGGATAATGTATTACCTGCTTATAAGGAAGCGTTCTTAGAGATGGCAGGGTATGCGAAGGAGAGAGCCAAGCACGGATTTATAATTTCTCCTGCTAAACGAGCAGAGATTATGCAGATGAAATCGGGACAGGGAGGCTTCAAGCATGTTCGTGAAGGTTTGATGGGAGACCTTACAGGTATGCAACCTGACATTTATGCGAGCCTTGAAGGTGCTTCGTATGTAGGTGTTCAAGCAAACAGAGCAGAGAGTGTAGGTCATTGGTTAGCAATGACTGCTCCTATGAAGTTGTTTGAAAAAGCAGAACTCTTTAACAGATTAGTAACTCTTCATACTGCAGACAGAATATTTAAAAGATATGGAGGAATGAAAGAGGTAGCAAAACGACCCTCCACACTTGGGGCATGGAACGAAGCAGAACAAAATCTTTTCAAGATGATGGCAGACTCTAGACGATTAACACAGGAGGCGCAGTTTGGTGGCACTGCATTGAATATGCCTTCTGCTTTTCTTGGTGATACTAGTCCCTTAGGTGGAGTACTTAGTAATCCTCTTATGCGTCAGTTCCTTAGTTTTATTACAAGAGCAGCAACTACCTTCGGTGTTACAGGTAAACAGATTTCTCCGTATCGTACTATTAGAGGTACTAATCTAAAGATTCCTTACTATGTAGGTGACTTCCTTCGTGTAATGGGTACAGGTGCGATTGCGTATGAGGTAGGAAAAGAAGTCTTTGGAATGGATCAGTCTCGTGGTACAGGATTCAATCCTATGGTAGAAGTAATGGGAGGTGGTTGGAAACCCCCTGTTGTTTCTATTCCTTTAGACATGGTGAAGTTGGTAACTGGAGACATAGAGTTTGCTAAGTCTTCGATTCCAGGTTTAGTACCCAACGGGATTGCTTTGGTACGAGCGTTAGGCATGGCACCCGCTCTTGGGAACCAATCCTTCTTACCAGAGATGGCAAAGAATTTTCAAAGGTCTTATGTTGATTGGAATACTACTACTCCTGATGGTCATCATCCTGTATTCAAAGGTGATGGTTCTCTCGTAAGTTATGATAGTCCCTTCGAAATTGTCACAAGAGGTTTAGGATTAAATCTTGGAGATCATCCTAAAGCGGGAGAGGTTGATGGATACTTAGTTGGTCAACGAGAATTGATTGTTAAAATGGAAAGTGAGTACATGCAAGCTTTGATTTCTAACAATATTGCAAAGGCAATGGCAATTGAAGCGATGTTTAAAAAGAAGTTTAATATTCCTTTGAAAATTTCTAAGAGTCAATGGCGTAGACGAATGAGAAACTTAGAAACTATACGCTTAGAACGAATTGCTGATACAATACCTAAAGAATACAAAGAGTTGTACACTAGTACTCTTGTACAAGAACGCAAGGCAATGGGGTTACAAGAATCAGAAATAAATCTAGGAACTACATCAGGTCGAAGAAGTAAAGCAGGAGCGGAAAGAACATCCACTGTTAAATTAGATCCTGCAACAATAGAACTAATAAAGAAGCATTTACAACAACAGGAGATACAGGGAAAACCTGTGGAGGAACAGAGTTTTGACCCGTTTAAATCATGGAACAAATAAGAAAAGCAACCTTTGCCGCAATATCTTGTGTGCATACTCCCTTTGAAAACGAGGAAGCAAAGAATAAAATGTTGGAGAGTATAAGTGCTGACCCTCCCACTCATTTCATTTTTCTTGGAGATCTTTTCGATGCAGGTGCGGTGACCGTTCACCCATCAGAATTCGAACATGCTCTTGAGGATGAGTATGAGAAGGGTCACAAGTATCTCTCAGACATCATGGAAGTACTCCCCTCTGAGACTGAATTTGTCTGGATTCATGGCAACCACGATGACAACATCTTGGCTAAAGACCCAAGGCGTAGCCCTAGAGGACTGCGATCCTTGTTGTCATGGAACAAGCACTATGAGTTTGGAGAGCTGTTCCGCAAGTGGAAGCAGATACCTTACACTAAATCTAAGAAGGGACTCTATAAGTTAGGGCAGGTATATTTCTATCACGGATTTGATGCGGGTGTGAATAGTGATGAACTCGAGACTATCCAAATGGCACAGATAGCAGGTGGTCATGCTCACAGATTATTTGTGAGGGGTCACACTCATAGACCTATAGGGGTTGAACAATGCAGGAGAACACAAAAGATAAAGTTACCGTGGTACTATGCTAATGCTGGTACAATGGGTCCGCTCGACCCTGAGTATATGAATCGTAAGGATTCATCGGGATGGGGATCTGCAATTGTAAGGGGCGAGGTGGCTCTCTCGGAACCTCGTAGACCTTCAACTGATGATTGGGATGCTCATGTGGAGTTGTTGTAATGTTATTTTGGCCTCGTATAATTGTAATTTGTAGACCCGTACCTACGGCTATCTGTTTCTTATTGTCATGCCTAAGTCATATATTATAGGGTTAGGGACAGGCAGGTGCGGGACACTGTCTCTTTCGAATCTTTTCAATACTCAAGAAAATACTCTTGTAACCCACGAGGTACCTTTAAATATGCCTTGGGAGTTTAATAGCACAAGGATTGACAATAAGCTGGTAGAGTGGGGGAAACAACAATTTCTTTATGTAGGGGATGTGGCTTCTTATTATCTACCCTATGTTTCTTATATCAATTCTAAGGTAGAGGATGTGAAATTTGTATGTTTAAAGAGAGACAAGACCGAGACTTCTAATTCGTGGATTTCTAAATTGACGGATGCTCTATCTAAAAATAATTTTAGAGAACAGGATGGCTCCTTTAGAACGGGACCCTTCTATTCTTGTTTTCCCAAGTATGAGACGAGTTCTTTGTTTGAGGCTACGGGCATGTATTGGGAGGAGTATTACGGGAGGGCTCGGGTTCTAGAGGAGAAGATGGATAATTTTAGAATCTTTAATCTTAAGGATTTAAATACTTTGAGCGGGGTAGAGCAGATCCTCACATTTGCTGGATTTTAGTCCATATCTGTATTGCTCGGTTGCTCTCGACTACGGCTCCGGCGTGTCTCCTCCTTGCGGGCGGCCCCCGGAAGCCCTGCAGTACCTCGATTTCTATCGGGGCGGTTATGAGGCTTGCCCATCCGTCCCTCCATATGGCTCGTATGGGCGTTGTGCCTAGTTCTATGGTATTGGGAGGGGTGTTCCCTTTAAAAGCCTCGTACAGGGCAACCTCGTGGCTCTCAGAGCCTATCAGTTTTTCGGCTTTCTCCCAGTGTAATACAAGCCAATCCCCCACTCTGAGGACTGCTGCCCTCTTGCTCAGGACGGGTGGCTTGCCTAGTTTTTCCTTGGGAATTGATACAATTTCTAGCCATCTTGTTGAATCCACAGGAGAATCTACCTTCTTACTATGGGTGATCATAGGGAAGACGGGGAATTCTGTGTAATTCATTGTAGAGACTTTACTAAGAAAAAGACTAGAATGACTACCAAGAGTACGATTCTTAGTGGCATTCTGTCTCGTTCAGGATTGTTCATTTATATTCTTCTACCGTATAGATTTGTTCTTTATCTAATCTAAGACTATTAAAATTTGTAGCATCTTTTGTGGCATCTGATTTTTTGTAGTAGATAGCATCTTGATCTGCAGACTGCACCCACCATTTACCTCTCACTCTAACTCCCCACTTTTTAAGTGGTTTCGTTGAGGGATCTATGTCCCTGTGAAATTTACTTTGTCTCATCTTCATCTCCTTCAAAGTTAAAGATAGGGTCATACTTATCACCCATATCGCAAGCAGTATCGGCATCACCTTCACGGCAAGCCCAAGCAAAACCTTGGATGATCTCTACTAAGTCACCATAGGTATACACTTTATATATTCTTTCGTATTTATTCATTATTATTCCTTTCAATTTCTAGTATTTGAAATCCAATCATTTGTGGTATCTGTGGTACTACACTGTTTCCGAGGCACTTAAGTCTGTCCACCCTAGAGGGTACCCCATGAGCCACTCGACCCACGTTGGGTTCAACTGCCCAGAAGTCTGAGAGTCGGCAGCCACTGAGCAAGCGAGGCGTTTCTTGTGTTCGTACTTCGCAAGATCCTCCCAGTTCTTCGCTGTGTCCTTGTAGTCTCTTGCTGTTGGAGTTGGCCACCATGTTGTTGGGTCGGTTGCTACCTTGGTTGCCAAAGTATACCTCCCCTGGGGGTGAAGTCTCTCCGCTTCCTTCTTGGCTGCTTCCATTGAACAGGCTATTGAGCTGTTTGCTGTTGGGGTTGGCCACATCCTCGCAGTATCCGCCA
>Ga0098061_1000311_pt1 | contig 22467 bp, 23 predicted proteins | sample 22_taG_FD_92579 | JGI IMG/M metagenome (GOLD analysis project Ga0098061, IMG submission 92579) | Marine viral communities from the Subarctic Pacific Ocean - 22_ETSP_OMZ_AT15343 metaG | ecosystem: Environmental > Aquatic > Marine > Oceanic | place: Subarctic Pacific Ocean | collected 2015-01-20
GCTTCTCCCGGTTTTTCTGACCGCCTTTTTAATTCTAATCGCGGCTTCAGCAGAGTAAAAAAGGAGGGACCGTAGAATGAGGATGTGTTAGAATTTTTAAAGATACTTTAAAATCTTTAAACGAAAAGAAAAAAAAAGAAGAAAAAAGTACAACTTTAAAAAACCTTTAAAAGGCATTATAATCAGTTTTAAATTGTTGTCAAGTTATTTTTTTTTTTTTTGGTTATTGCTAATAAAGCGTGTTTCATGGTAAACTAAAATTTAAATTAAACTAAAGGGAGTTAGCAAAAAAATGAGCGATGATACTAGGAATCGGATAGAGAACCACTTTGATCATCATCCTGATGAAATTGTGCGGCGAACATGGCGTAAGTTAGTGCAAATCTCAGGTATTTATCTTGCAGATACATGGCTGAGTCCGACTGGCACACCCAGGAGATTTACGCAATCGGATAGAATGATCCAGAGTGCCAAGAGGGACTTGCTTTCTGAGTTGCTGTCGCTAGGTGACGTTAGGTATACTGACACCGCAATCAAGATGGCATCAACTGAAACGGCCCAGAATTTAGGAGCAAAAAAGGTATAGAAAACATAAAAATGAAGTCTTATCGATAATCCAGGACCAGGATTCAGAGCAAACGGTCCATCAATAACATAACATCAAGGGAGATGTGATATGAGTAAGTATTCAATCGAGGTGGTAGGACACAAAATTTTTTACGAAATTGACGATAATGGCAAAGCGTTGTGCAACGCTGACGGTTTACCCAAGATAGTCGTGATTGATGACATCGTCGTATCTGGCATTAAAGGCATAAAGTCCGGGTTATATCTCGATGAGGGCGTGAACGCCGATAAGCTGGTGGAACTAAAATTTTAACCGTGAAAAAAAAAGGAAGGTGAACAATGGCGGAAGAACAAAAGTCAACTTATAAGCATTATAATCAGCTTTTAAATGTTGACAAGTTGTGTTGTGTTGTGGATAATAAAGCCATGTTTCATGGTAAACTAAATTTAAAATTAAACCAGGGAGTTAGAAAAATGAGTACAGTACGTTCAATGTTTAAAAACAATAAAGCCCTTGAAGATATTAGAGAGGGCGGGTATGGGGCCGCAGACTTCGATATTGATACTGCGGAGTTGGTTTATACCCCCGCGAAAGTCTCTGGATGGTTATGTGATCTCTCCGGTCCTCAAACTAGTTCTAAGGTTGTGGTGTATAGAACTGATACAGGTGCAGAGTTGGGTGTTCATGGTCGCGGATACAAAGCAGTACCGCCCAAGCACATGATAGATGTAACAAGAAATATCCTGGAGCGTTCTGATCTTCGCCTAGATAACATGAGAGAACGAATAGATACATCTCACGACGGTGCTAGAACTTTTGTGCATTACACTTTGCCAGAGCATACCTATGAAACTGGAGATGGTGATACCGCAGCACTGAGCTTGTTATCTCTGACATCGACTGATGGTACTTGGCCTTTTATGATAAGTGCTGCTGCTGATCAGTGGGCTTGTACGAATAAGCAAGTCTTTGTTACTGGTGCTGTATCAATTTATAAGGCTAAACATACTCCGTCTTTAGATATTGAGCACGGCGGTAGAGTTATCACTAAATCTCTAGCGGTCTTTGAACAAGAGCGTGAGTTGTGGAGAGCGTGGCAGCAGAGGCATTTTAGCGGTCAACAGGCTTTTGAGTTCTTTGCAAAAACTCTGAAGGCCACTACGGCTGTAGAACTTTCTGTTGAAGGACATCAGCCTGAAGATATCATTCTTGCATTGCCTCGTAAGAACGCCAGCTTAGAATATATGTGGGACAAGTACACTTCGCTGTACAGAAAGAGGCTGGGTTCTAACTTCTGGGCTGTATATAATGCTATGACTGATTGGTCAACTCATGCAGAGACTGCCAGAAAATCTACTATGACTAATATCGCTTCAGTCAAGAACCAGAGACATGAAGCTGTCCGTGCAGCCATTGTGTCTAGTCCCCTGAGACATGCCGCATGACCTTTATCCTTTTCGGGCAAGCATTAACCTTTGAGTTCAGGAACGGAGTTGGTATTGATCTGGAATTTACCAACTCCAAACCTGTTTGGATTACAAGAGATAGTGAAGGGGGTAAAATAGAGGCAGCAGAGTTTGAGGGGATGGTGATTAGCCTCCCCTTTACTGTTATTAGTTACGGCCTTTGTTACAAACCAGGGGCTTAAAATATAAAATTTTTTTTTGGAGGACAAGTATGAAAAGTAAACTTAATAAGTTGAAAAGGCTTATAACCTATAAACTCTATAGACCTTTACTCTTTAGAGTTTATCATCCTACCAGTAGGTTTTTACGGTATACTGTATATAGTAAAACACGTATTTTTTTAAAATACAGGATATATCATAAGGCCCGTATATTTATAACATACAAGGTATGCTTGAAAGCTAAAGTGTTGTATAGGATAGCTTTATGGCGCTGGCTATCGCGGAAGCTTCATTTAAAGAATTTCCCTACAAGGATTTAATATACTTTTTTTTGGGAGGACGAGTATGAAAGGTAAAGTAATAAATATGTTAGTTTCAATCAAGGAACAGCTCTCGATGGCTTATGCTGAGATAGTTCAGATAGTTATAGAAGGAACGGAAGAACTTAAAAATCGTTTAGGTGCGAAAACCTATACTGTTTTTTTAAGGGATTTCATCCTGGTTGCTTTCCTGATCGGAATTATATTTTTAATAATAGCTTGATCAAGGCTACAACATTGGTTATAATCGAACTTCATTAATTAAAAAACGAGAAAGGAGACAAAAAAATGGCTATACTTCAAGGCGAAGCATATTGGGCCTCTGTCACAACCCCTAACACAACTTTTGAACCTGTCTATTCAGTGAACTTAGTTGTTGAACAAGAGGTCGCAGATGATTTTAAGTCGCGAGGATTCACCATTAAGGAGATGGATGAAGGTCCGGCTGTCATTATTAAACGTAAAGTTAACGGTCCCAATGGTATGATACGTCAAGCTCCTAAGCTTGTAGATCGGCATAAGAACCCACTCGACGCTAGGGTTGGTAATGGTTCAAATGTCAGGGTGCAGTATAAGGAGTGGGAATCAACTTGGAAAGGACAGCTCTTTAAAGGGCTAGATTTCCAGGCAATGCAAGTAGTTGATTTAATTGAGGTCGGCGCTGCTGATGGTGCTGAGTTTGATGCTATCGACACTGACATGGAGGATGAACTATAGATGAACAACGTGGAAATAGACGGCATCAAATACGATGTCTCTTTGCTTTCCCCGGCAGGACAGAGTCTTATCTCTGTCCTTCTGGAGAGCAACAAGAGATTAAAAGAGTCTCAAATCAGCGTCGCGCTTTACAGTGCTGCTGCTATTAGGCTAATCGAAGAACTTAAAGAGCATCTAACTGATGACTCAATTATAAAAGCTGCCGAATAATGAGGAACAATCATGGCATTCGTAAAAATACATCAGCCCTGCACAGAGTGTGGGTCAAGCGACGGCGCCGGTATAAATGAAGATGGCTCCGCTTTTTGCTTTAGCTGTCAGACACATATAAAAAACTATACTAACCAAGAAACTGAATTTGAAATTCATCAAAGAAATAAAAAGATGGAAAATTTTAATCAGCTCTCCCCCCAATCATCAACAAGTTTTGTTGAGCTTACGGACCGTAAGATAAGTTTAGCAACCGCTAAGAAATACGGCGTTAAGGCAACAGTATTAAACGGCAAGATTGTTAACCACCACTACCCCTATTTCAACGGACATGAACTAACAGCTACGAAGATCCGCAAAAGGAATAAAGATTTTAGCTGGCAAGGTAAGGCAAAAGAAGTAGGACTTTTTGGAGAGAATCTATTCAACGCTGGCGGTAAGTTTATCACTCTTACAGAAGGCGAGTGTGATGCTATGGCAGCTTATGAGTTAATGGGAAGCAAGTGGCCCGTTGTCTCAGTTAAGTCTGGAGCTGCCGGAGGGGTTGGAGATGTTAAAGCTAGTTTAGAATATCTTGAATCCTTTGACGCTATAGTTATTAACTTTGATAATGACAAGCCAGGAAAAAAAGCAGCAATAGAAATAGCAAAGCTCCTGACTCCAGGTAAGGCTAAGATTATGTCACTGCCTGTAGATTTTAAAGACGCTAACGATATGCTGCGTCAAGGGAGGCATTCAGTATATGTTAAATGCTTCTGGGATTCTAAAGTCTATACACCTTCTGGTGTTCTTAATCTTTCTGAGCAGTTTACTGCATACCAAGAACTTAGAGATAACAAGATAGAAGCTATACCCTACCCCTGGTTTGGTTTGAACAAAAAACTAGAAGGTCTTAGAGAAGGAGAGCTAGTAACTCTTACTGGAGGTACAGGTTTAGGTAAGTCATCTGTCACCAGAGAACTTGAACACTGGTTGATCAATAAGACTAAAGATAATGTAGGGGTTATAGCTCTTGAAGAAAGTTGGTCAAGGACAGCCGAAGGCATCATGGCTATAGAGGCTAATGCCAAACTACACCTTGATAGCATTAAAGCTAAATTCACAGATGAACAACTGGACGATTACTTTAGGCGTGTCTTTATGGGAAAGAACGAAAACCGTGTATGGATACATGCTCATCATGGCGTTAACGATGTAGATGATATCTTTAGCAAGCTAAAATATATGATTATTGGTCTTGATTGTAAGTGGATGATAGTTGATCACCTGCACATGTTGATTTTATCTACATTAGAATTTGATGAGCGCAAAGCTATCGACGGTATCATGCATCGGCTCAGAACTCTTGTCGAACAGACAAGGTGCGGTATGCTTCTTGTCTCACACTTGCGTAGAGTTGATGGCAATCGTGGACATGAGAACGGCATTGAAACAGGACTTAATCACCTGCGAGGTAGTCAAAGCATAGCGCAACTCAGTGATTGCGTAATATCTTTAGAACGCAACCAACAATCTGATGATGAGATAGAAGCTGCAACTACCAGGGTACGCGTTCTTAAATCCAGATACACTGGAGATGTAGGGGTAGCTTCTCATTTAATCTATGACCAAGAGACAGGTAGATTAAGCGAAACAAACCAGCCAGACCCCGATGAGTTTACTGGAGATGAGCTATGAGTAACTTAATATTTGACATAGAGGCTGATGGACTTACGCCAACTAAAATACATTGTATGGTAGCTATGGATGTAGACACCAAGGATGTATTTACATTTGATAATACTCAGTTGGACGAAGGCTACAACATGCTGAAGTCTGCAACCAAACTGATTGGGCATAACATCATTGGCTATGACATCCCTGTAGTTGAAAGGTTAGGACACATAGACCTTTCTGACAAAAAGCTTGTTGATACCTTGGTGCTGTCCCGTTTATTTAAACCTACCCGTGAAGGTGGACACGGCTTAGAAGGATGGGGCTACCGCTTAGGATTTAAGAAAGGGGACTTTGGTGATGAAGAAAACGCCTGGGAATACTATACTCCTGAGATGTTAAAGTACTGTAAGCGTGATGTTGTTCTAAATCATAAAGTTTATAATGCTTTAAAGGTTGAGAGTAAAGGGTTTACTCCGACCTCTGTTAGGATAGAACATCAGACAGCTAAGATCGTAGACCAGCAACGAACCAACGGTTTTGTTTTAGATATTAAAAAGACTATGAGTTTAGCCGCCTTGTTTAAAACTAAACTGCATGAGCTAGAAGAAGAAGTGCAGAAAGACTTTCAGGCTACTATCGAGAAACAGATACTAACTCATAGTTATACATCTACTGGACAGGTATCTAAAACAGCAAAGGATCAACACGGTAAAGGTGTAAGGCTCACGGCTGAAGAGTATGTGCATTTCACCACGTATCAAAACCCTAAACCTATTATCCGCGAGACTGAAATTGAGTTTAACTTAGGCTCCAGGAAACAAATAGGCGAGTATCTTATTAAAGCTGGCTGGAAACCTAAGAAGTTCACGCCTACCGGACAACCTGTGGTAGATGAATCAACTCTAAAAAAGGTTAAAGATATTCCGCAGGCTGCTCTTATTGCTCACTACCTAATGATTCAGAAACGCCTGGCCCAAGTTAAAAGCTGGTTGAAAGAGCTGAACGAAAACACAGGCAGGGTGCATGGATATGTTAATCCTAATGGTGCAGTAACCGGGCGAATGACTCATGCACACCCCAACATGGCACAGATCCCTAGTAGTAGTTCACCATACGGCAAGGAGTGCAGGTCTTGTTGGATAGTCCCCGAAAGTTATAAGCTAGTAGGTATTGATGCTTCAGGCTTAGAACTTAGAATGCTTGCACATTATTTAAACGATGAGGGATACACAAATGAAATCCTTAACGGAGACATTCACACCACTAATCAAAACCTTGCAGGACTTCAATCTAGAGATCAGGCAAAGACATTTATCTATGCGCTCTTATACGGAGCAGGAGATGAAAAGCTTGGAAAATTGGCTGGAAGAGGCCGCAGTGCAGGACACAGCATTAGAAAATCATTCTTTGATAATCTCCCATCATTTAAAACTCTTACAAGAAGCATACAAAGAGAAGCAAAAGGAGGATTTATTAAGGGGTTAGATGGCAGGAAGCTTACTGTGAGGTCTGAACACGCAGCACTTAACACTTTGCTTCAAGGCGCTGGCGCTATTATTATGAAGCAAGCCATGATATTTTTAAACGATAAGTTAAAATACTTAGATGCTAAGTTTGTAGCTAACGTCCATGATGAATGGCAGATAGAGTGCCATGAGTCTATAGCAGAGCAAGTAGGTAAGCTAGGCGTTGATGCTATCATCGAAGCAGGTAAGGTATTTAACCTTAATTGTCCACTAGACGGAGGCTACAATGTCGGAGATAACTGGAGTGAAACACACTAAGAAACAAACAGTATGTCCACTAAGAGAACTGGTAGATTTAAAACATAACTGTTCTGCTGGCGGAATATTTAGACTTGCTAAAGGTAAGTCTCCGCTTGCTGTTATAGATGTCTTCCAGGTTGAAGAAACTGTTTTAATACAGTGTGTATATTTAAAATCAGGTGCTAAACACAACGCCCTTTTCTCTGGAGATAAGGAAGTCGTTCCTTTAAAGTTTCCTGTTGTTGAAGATGACGATTTTTTTAATTTTGTTTTTGGAGACAAGCAATGCTACTTACTAAGATAAATAATCTTTCTAATCCTACTAATAGAAGAAACGGCAAATACATTTTTGAAGACGGTGAATGGTGGTATGTTAACGCTCACGACCATAGAAGAAGAAGAGCTAATGCTGCCCAGGCAATTCAGAACTCACGAATGTGGGTAGACGGTGAATATATATCTAAAGCTCACCCCCTGCACAAAGGGGGACACTATAAAGACTTTGAAGAAGCAGCGTTCAGTTCTTTAGATAACTATAAAACTAATCCAAAAGGGCAGGTGTATATTATAATTAATCCTGCGTGGAAAGAATGGGTCAAAGTGGGAATGGCAGTAGACGCACACGATAGACTTAAAAACTATCAAACCTCTTCGCCTTTTAGAGACTACAAACTGCTACATGTTTTCGAGACAGATGATCGTAGGAAACTTGAAGCTGATATTCACCTTAGCTTATCGGAGGATTTTGAACAGCAGAATGAATGGTTTAAAGCTTCAGTAGAACAGATAAAAAATAAAATACAATCTATCAAAGGTGAGGAATATGAATCTGTCAACATTAGTGCCTGATATCTATAAGCATTTAGAACTTCTTTCAGAAGGCCAGGCTTTATCTATCTCCGAAGAAGAGATAGACAGGACTACAGAAGCTATAAAAACTTGCTTGCTTGCTTGGGCTAATCCCGAAGAAAGAAATGAAGATTTTTCTGTCCGTATGTCTAACGTAGGGAAACCTGATAGACAGTTATGGTATGAGAAAAGAGATCCTAATGTAAAAAGGTCTATTGATGGACCTACGCAGATCAAGTTTTTGTACGGTCATATACTTGAAGAGATAGCACTAATGCTTGTTCGCATGACAGGTCATAAAGTAACTGACGAGCAGAAGGAAGTGGTAGTTGAAGGCATCACCGGACACATGGACTGCAAGATAGACGGCGAAGTAGTAGATGTAAAAACTGCTTCTAAGTTTGCATTCAACAAGTTCAAGAACGGGCGCTTAATTCAAGACGATCCTTTCGGATATCTAGGACAGCTTGCAGCTTATGAAGCTGCCGAAGGAACAGAGAACGGAGGTTTCTTAGTTATCAATAAAGAAAGCGGCGAGCTTTGTATGTGTGTGCCAGATGATCTTGATAAACCTAATATTAAAACTAAAATATCTAATCTTTTAACGGCTCTCGATTTAGAAACTAAACCTGAGCTGTGTTATCCTACTGTTCCTGATGGAAAGAAAGGCAACATGAAGCTGTCTAAAGGGTGTTCTTGGTGCAGATATAAGCACGACTGTTACCAAGATTCTAATGATGGTCAAGGTCTAAGAACTTTTAAATACTCTTCTGGTATGACCTATCTTACTGAAGTTGTGTCAGTACCTAAAGTCGAAGAGTATTTATGAGATCGGTTAAAGCTAGGCGTATTAGAAAACATACTAAGACTTTATTAGTTGCCTGGCTTCATTCTCTTTTAGACAAAGAAGAAGCAGATAAAATTAATGTTAATAATTATATGTCTTACATGCCAAAACAAACTCATTTATTTGTTGCTGGGCAGATAAGGTTGAGCGCCTTTCACCCTAAGTGGGTATCTAATAAAATTAAACAGCTTCTAAAAATTTATCCGTATTTAGAAATAGAAAGCATAGACTTGGAGCTAATTAAATGGCAAGCGAACCGATTTCAGGCATGAATATAGAGTCAATGATAATTGCTGTTGGTAGTTTCTTGCATAACTCTGATGGCACAGTGTGTGATATTGAGACTTTATTCTTAGAAGATTTAAGACTTTTAATAGACGTTGAACTTGAAAGAAGACAGGCTGTTTTACATTGAACTATATTAAAAAAGGATACAGAAAAAAAAGAGTTCCTCGCCCTATAGAAAAAAACCTTATTAAAGGGTATGATTCTAATTGGGAGTATGAGCTACACAGCGGTATCCTGGATAAATGGGCTTTCCATTCTGAGAAAGTTCCTTATGTCATTGAGCATAACTATCATCCTGATTTCATTAAAGAGATAGAGGGTACGAAGATATTGCTTGAAGCTAAGGGGCGTTTCTGGGACTACGCTGAGTATAGTAAATACATTTGGATAGCTAAGATTCTTCCTGATGACACAGAGCTAGTGTTTCTTTTTGCAAACCCTGGCGCCCCAATGCCTCAAGCAAAACGCAGAAAAGATGGTACTAAAAGAAGCCACGGTGAGTGGGCAAGTGCCAATAATTTTAGATGGTATAGCGAAGAGAGCATCCCTGATTCTTGGATTAATACTAAAAAGAGAGAAACCTTTTGACTGACTTCAATCATAAAGACGAGAGGCGTAACCGTTTTGAAAGGAAAAAAAAATACAAAAAGGTTAAGTCTTCTTCAGAATTAAAAGTAACTAAACAGAGAGCCTATAAACGCGGAGATAAGAATGACCAAGAAGAAAATAAATGATATAACACCAAATGAGTGGAACAGTCTTGAAGCAAAAAAAGCGAAACAGACAGATCTGCCTGGATTGTCACTATCTTACACGACAATAGAAGCAGCGCCCCCAGTTACCTTTACGACGCTTGAGAACTCCGCGCCCCTCACCGACACTGTTAATGCTCCTTTTCATTATAACACAGGCAAGATTGAGTGTATTGAAGGTATCGAAGCTTCCATGAGCAGTGAAGCTTTCAAAGGATATCTAAAGGGAAACTGCCTAAAATATTTATGGAGGTTTGATTATAAGGGAAAAGCCAAAGAAGATTTACAGAAAGCAAGTTGGTATTTAAATAAACTAATAACAATAGTTATAGCAGAGGAAAAAGAATAATGGACCAGTATCAACAGTTTATACACAAGAGCAGATATGCTCGTTGGCTCCCTTTGGAAGGGCGGCGAGAAACGTGGAAAGAAACAGTACAAAGATATGTCGATTTTTGGGCAGACCGTGGACAGATCGATGCTGATATGTCGAAGAAACTATATAAAGCTATATATAACCTGGACGTTATGCCTTCAATGCGTTGCATGATGACGGCTGGTGAAGCACTAGATAAAGATAACGTAGCAGGATTCAACTGCAGCTACCTGCACATTGATTCAGCTAGAAGTTTTGATGAGCTGATGTATGTGTTAATGTGCGGAACAGGAGTAGGCTTTAGCGTAGAACGTAATTTTATTAATAAACTTCCTATAGTTGCTGAGACTTTTCATGACACCTACAGCACCATTGTGGTTAGCGACAGTAAGATAGGATGGGCTTCTGCATTCAGAGAGCTTATTGCTATGTTATATGCTGGTAAAGTCCCAAATTGGGACATAAATAAAATTAGACCTTCTGGCGCCAGGCTTAAAGTTTTTGGCGGCAGGGCTTCAGGCCCAGATCCCCTCGTAGATTTATTTAACTTCTGCGTTGGTGTCTTTAAGAAAGCTGCGGGGCGTAAGCTAACCTCTCTTGAGTGTCACGATGTCTGCTGTAAGATTGCAGACATTGTAGTAGTAGGGGGCGTAAGGCGTTCAGCACTAATTAGTCTTTCTAATCTTTCTGATCAGCGAATGGCTAAAGCTAAGAACGGTAGTTGGTTTGACACAGAAGGGCAAAGAAGGTTAGCTAACAACAGTGTAGCTTACACTGAGAAGCCTGACTTTGAAGCCTTTTTAACTGAGATGAATACTATGTATGAGTCTAAGGCTGGTGAGCGCGGCATCTTTAGTAGAGTAGCTGCTAAGAATATTGCAAGTAAAAATGGAAGGCGAGATCCCAACCATGAGTTTGGGACTAACCCTTGTTCTGAGATCATCTTACGATCTAATCAGTTCTGTAATCTTTCAGAAATTGTTGTTCGTCCTGAAGATACTCTGGCTACCTTGAAAAAGAAAGCAGAAATAGCAGCTATCATTGGAACACTGCAAGCAACGCTTACAGATTTTAGATATCTAAGAAACATCTGGAAACGCAACACCGAAGAAGAAGCTCTTCTAGGTGTTAGCATGACAGGTATAATGGATCACAAAGTCCTTAGTGGTTCAGAACCTAAAGAGATAGAAAAATGGCTGGAGGCTATTAAAAATGTGGCTATTCAAACAAATAAAACCTGGGCTTTTAATCTTGGAATTAATCAGTCTGCTGCTATTACATGCGTTAAACCGAGTGGTACTGTATCTCAGCTTGTCGATTCTGCTTCTGGGATTCATCCTCGTTTTTCTGAGTATTACATTAGAAGAGTACGCTCAGACAAGAAAGACCCTCTTGCAATCTTTATGTCCGAAGTCGGCCTCCCTGTTGAACAAGATATTATGAGTGATGCTTCTTTAGTGTTTAGCTTCCCTGTAAAAGCTCCAAAGAATGCGGTTACTGTTTCAGATGTAGGAGCTATTCAGCAGTTAGAACTTTGGAAAATTTATCAGGACCATTGGTGCGAACATAAGCCAAGCATAACTGTTTACTATACAGATGATGAGTTTCTTGAAGTAGCTCAGTGGATCTGGAATAACTTTGATTTATGTAGCGGTATTAGTTTGCTGCCTTACAGTGATCACGTATATCAGCAAGCGCCTTATGAAAATATAGATGCTAATAAATATAAAGAACTGTTAGGTTCTATGCCTAAAAATGTAAACTGGGCTGATCTTGTTAACTACGAACAAGAAGATAATACAACAGGGTCACAAGAGCTTGCATGTGTCGGAGGCGCTTGCGAGATAGTTTAAAGGGAAAAAAACATGATTGATAGAATTTTTTGGATTTGTGTAGAATTTATACAGCAGTTTAGAAACGTTACAGATTTAGGATATGAGTTAGCTACTTTTGTTTTTATTTATGCTTCTTCAACCTTTATTATAGTTGTATTCTTTTTTTTTGCGGATAAGAGAAGTTATGAAAAAGAAAGGAGAATGTATGACAAAGAAAAAAACAACAGAAGCTAACCTCTTAGGATTTAAAATAATCATAGACCGCGAAGGTCGTTTGTTTACAGAAATATCTGGTGTCCCAGAAAAAGATCTGCCTAAAGCTTTTTCAGGAGATGACCTGCGCTTAATGAGACAAATACAACGCCTTCTTAGACCTAAGATTCAAGAGATACATAAGTTTTTAGAAAACGAAATCAGTGCGCTAAACCATCCTGTTTAGATACAGCCCTTCCTTTTTTAGTCATATGAAAACTTAGTAAAGCTGATCCTAGCGCATCTATAAGACGGTGAGTTTCCTCGTTGTCTTGATCAAACACCCCAATAGAATATAACAGCACGTGACTCAGCTCATGTAGAAATACTTGGGTCATCAGCCTGGGGATATCGCTTTCCTCTAGTTCGATAGTTGCCGTTTCAAAGTCTGTTGTTCCGTAAGCATGATTTCCGTCTGAGTCTAGAAGTGTACCTGGAGACACGAACTTGACATCCCATATACGCCCCCCCGCTTCAAACTGTTCAGGAATAACAAACATTTTATTTCAAGATAGTCTCATCCTCTTTAATACTTCATCTGCTATAATATTATTAGAAGCTGTTTCATTTTGTTACTGTTCCCATTTCTTTATTTCTTTTCCTATTTTAAAGCGCCCATAAGGATTACGTCCTCGATATTCTGATGAGACATCCCAGCCTATAGCTGAATCAACATACCAACCATCTTGCTCTGCTTTGATGCCTGTCCACAGAACATCCACAGAAGTCTCTTTTCTGTTATTAAAGGGGCTTCCGTTTGGGATGCTCGATACGTGTTCAAGCTCTCCGTACCAAGTACAGCCCTGTAATAAAACTATAGCTCCTACAAAATATATTGCTTTTTTATATGTCATTATTTTTCGCGGCTCACCTTCTTGATCTTTTCTGTACTACGCATAATACCTAAACCTAACATACCCATTAACACTGGCATCATAGTGGCTGTGTCAATAAGCGGAATAGTTATAGGAGACTCAAACAGGGCCAACACAAAGTTAGTCATAGGGATAACAATGAAGTTTGATGCCATGCCTAATACACATACCCAGCCCACTGCCGGGCGCCAGCCAGAAACAAACATAGAGCTAGAGGCTGCTTCTACTTTGTTTACCTCTATCTGCCCCTTGGCAAGCTCTTGTGCGTGTCTCTGAGACATCGTTGCTATTTGATGAGCCAGCGAATTCTTTTGATCTTTGTCTTCTATGAACTTATCTAAAAGGTCAGTTACTGGGCCGATTAGCGCCTGAAGTCCTAACATAATTTACTGTTTCCTTTTTTTTAGGGGGGAGATAGTCGCTATCCCTTGGTTTAGGTCTTGTTGAGGGAGGCTAAAAAAACATTAAGGTATTCTTTATTACTAGGCACAGCTAGTAGTAGTTCCAAATAACGGGAGTTGTTTCCCTATCGTCTATGTGTATGAAAGTCTTAGCAATTCCAATGCCTCTGAAGCCCATCAATAGAGCCTCTTCAATAATAGTATATCGTTGAGATCCTTTAGAGACTTTGATGTCAGCCGCAATCCCTTGGGCGTGTGTTCCTGGCCCTTTAGCTTTAGACCGCTCACGAGAATGTTCAGGGCTTCTGTAGCCGCTAGTAATGATAAACGGGAAGCTACACGCTTCTCTAAGCTCGTCTAGCTTGTGTATGAAGCTAACATCCATGAGGTTATCGCCTGTTTCCTGGCAGTCGAAGTCTTCTAGTTTGAAGTATTTAAATTTATGTTCAGTCATCATGCTGCTGATAGCTCTTGAGATATTAAATCCCTTTAATTTTTAAATTAACTTTAACGCCTTCGTTTTCAGTCATTGGCATTAGCCCACTAGTAGATAATTTATTTCTAACCCAAGCATACCAATCATCCTTAGAAACATTCGCAGTGTTAAAATTAAAAACATCTTTTATATGGTAATTGCCTTTTTCGCCATGAATTGAAAAACCTCCTACACTTAAGACGGCCTTTACAACAGGATCTGTAGCTACATCAGATACAAATCTAGCTAACCCAACAAGATTTTTAGGGTACACTTCGTTTCGCATACGTGCGTTTTCCGCCCTTATGCTTTCAGGGATAGGCCGACCATCAGCATATTTAGCTGCGCCTACTAGTGCTGCCGCAGATAACTTTCTTTCTGTATCAGGATAATCTTCATAAGAAGCATTTTTTCTACCTGCCGCAAGACCTCTTTTAGCTACTTGATCTATAATATCGGTTACGTCCTCACCAATATCTTCTTCAGTAAAAGTTGTTCCTGTACCTTTATTAAAAAAAGAACTAAGCACTAGTTTAACAGGCGCCGGAATAAAAGTAGAAGATGGTTGGCGGAGTTCAGGAGCCTCATAAGAATCTATAGCTTCTTTAGTTTTATCAATCCCTTCGTTTAAAAGATTTTTAAGCGTATTGATTCCTTTACCTGCTGATTCGGCAACGATATCAAAAGTTTCTGAAGCTTGATCGCCTATAGCCTCTGCTGTATTTTGTAATACTTCTTCAGTTTGAGTGCTTAGGTCTGAAGCAACGCCTGTAGCATTTGAGGCTATGGCTGTAGCACCAGAAGCTACGGTTTGTTTTACGCCCTGTCCAAAATTAGATAGTGCTTCTTTAACTTGTGAACTAAGGTCTGAAGTTGTTGTAGGAAGAATAAGATCCTGACCTTCGTAAATTGAACTGGGATTTGAAATTTTATTTAATTTAGCTAACTCGTCGACGCTTGTGTTATTGTCTCTTGCAATCTCTGAAAGAGTGTCACCCTTTAAAATTTTATACAAGCCGCCTTCGCTATAAGCCCTACGCTTCATTAAACCTCCGGCGTAGAACTGCGGAAGACCTCTAAGTATGTCTTTTTTCATTTCGGGTGTTAATACAAACATACGCATTTTATTTCCCTGGTGCCTGAATTCTTCTGAATGAGGTGTTGGCTGTGATTTTGCTTGATGATCAAATCCACTTCCTCCGGGAATGTCTATTACTTTTGATGTCTCATATTTTTTGGCTTGCTTCTTCGGCAGTACCAACAACCTACCTATATTATTAAAATGAGAAACAAGCACATCGTCATAATGTTTTAACATAGCTGTAGGATCTTTTTTCTTAATTTCCTTAAACTTCCCGCGAGCTTCCAATTGAGACTCTGTAAGACCAGCATTTTCTATCTTACGATATGTATCTCGATATCTAAATATTTGTTCTCTTCCTGTGGGCAGTAATATAACATTGTAATCCCCTTTAGCGGCTTCAATTAACATTCGTCTGGCGTTTAACTTTTGGTAGCCTTCGCCGCTCCTTTTAGGTTTAAACGGCATATCAGGAACGCCTGGCTTTGGGGGACGCATATGCAAAAGATTGGTTAATCGCTCTTGTTCAAGTTCAAGTTGATCAAGTTTATCTAATATTTGATTAATCTCAGATTTGTTAGCTTGTATTGTTTCTAATAAGTCTGAACTTACACCGGCTCTTTTAAGGCGACGATAGAGCAGAGTACCAGCAGGATCATCTGAAAACCTGTTTCCAAACAGCCTTGTAATATTCTCCGGTTCCCAGATATCAGGCACTTCCAACTCTGCCCTTGTGCTTAAACTGTCTAGTTCATCCTCTAAAACTAATTTTCTTTCATATTGGAGGTCTTGTTCGTTTCGATTAACATCCAAAGCGTCTGCTAACTCTTTTTCCGCACTTCGCGTCAGCGGCGCGTCTCTGTTGTATCCTACTCTTTGACCTGTAGCAGGATCGTCATTTACCCAACGCAAAGCGTCAGCATGAATATCACTTTGATCTTCTTCGACGGTGAGTACTTTTGGGTTCTCCATATCCACCGTGTCTTGTATAAATTTGCTATTTTTATATTTCCAGCTTTCGGGAGTAATTTCGTTTGCATACTTGATGTTTTCAGCAATTTGAAAGTGGACTTCTTCCTGAAAATCATCCCAAAGAATCTCATTTAAATCATTAAGATCTAAATAACGATTAGCATGATCCTCATAAAACCTAGGATCTATGATACGCGTTTTCGCTGCTGCGACCTTTTGTAGATCCCAATCAGAAGCGGTCACTTCCTTAAACGGAGTATTACGTTGAGCAGCTAGGAGCCAAAGATGCTGAGGACTTTCAAGGAACTTCTTTCGCTGCTTCTCCGCAGCTTCCATTTCCGCTTTTTGAGCTTTGACATTCATTAGCCACTCTGAGAAACGTACATGAGATATAGGATTGTGATCAGAAGGAAAATGACCTGATTTATACGTGCCAGCAGCAGTCTCTTTATCTTTAGGAAGTGTTAAAATAACAGCTCTATAATTTTCGGGATCTTCCCCAGTAGCGCCCCCAAGAATCGTGTGGTCATCCCAAGCCCTAGTATCCACTCTTTCTTCAACATCTAAACGGTTATCTCTTAGGAATTTAGTTACTTCGTTTTTATTGTACTTTACTTTAATTATATTTCCGTCTTCATCTTTTTTATCTCCAAACTTTTCAATAAAACCTGTCCAGTTTAGTTCTTCTTCTTTTACTCCTGCGGCTTTTAGTTCTTTAATAAACTCGTTGCCTGTTCCTTGGCCCCTATCAAGTTCTTTTGCTGCTTTTTCAGCAAGACTATAAAAACCTATTGGGCTTCTTTCAGAAAAGGTTAATACCGTCTTTATGCTTTTTTTTTCTTCTAGCGGCAGACCATGTTCTATAAGCTCAAGCCTCCACTTCTCAGGGGAGCTTTGTGGGGACTTGTTGAGTCTTTCAGTCCACTGCTTAGACCATTCATAACTATCGTCTACATTAAAGCCCTTATAATCGTCATCAACCCACTGCCATTTATGATGCCAAACATTCTTACTCTCTCCAGAAGCAGTTTTGCCGTCTGACATATAGGACCAATGCTTTCCAGTAATAGGTTCTCTAGCTGTATCAAAATTAGGGGCCTCATCAAAGCGTATTCTAGCGGGTTTACCTTTCTTAGAGGCCTCATACATTAAAGAATTAAATTTAAAACCCTCTGGCATAGACTCTAAAGCTTTCTCGTATAACTCTTGGACATTCTTAGGCATACTCCCGACGTAGTTCTTATGAAAATAAACCTGGTTACCCACAACCTTACCTACAGGATACCTGCTGTTTCCTCTAGCAAAAGTGGTTCCCTTTGGATTCTTGAAGACCTCCCGTCCGTTCCTAACCCGCCCCGTACTAACAGCCCTGTTTACTTTACCAACCGTTATTTTATTAGAGGCTTTAAAAAAAGGTAAGGATGCAGAACCAACGGTCCTCTCTGCCCCTTTTTCTGGATCGTATATCTTTTTAATTCTTTCTACAGTATGGAATTTCTGTCTTAATCTAGCTTCTAAATAATCAGCACCCTCTCGTATACTCATTCCTTCGTAAACGCCTTTGCGAGGTTTATAAGGTAAATTAACTATAATACTTCCTTCCTTTGTAACTGCCTTAGCCATCTCTCCTATAGTAGTATCAAGCATTTTTTCTGTGCTCTGGACATTTAAAACACTAGACCCAAACACCATATCATAGGTGCCTTCTCGTTCTAAAGCCCTTGGATCATGGACACCCTCCCGAAAGTTGTCTCCAAAATCGTGTGCTGTTACCCTATACCCTTCTTCTCTTAAAGTTTTAGTGTGCGCAGCCTCTGGCCCTGAACCAAAGTCCAAAATAGAATCTTCTCTCTCAGCATGTTGCCTAACAATTTTAGGGACAAGCGCCCCCGGCCCAACTGCTCCACCTTTGGGCGCAGTATCCGTTGCTATTTTTTGATGCTCTGGGTCATACTCAACTTCAGCCTTTTGGGAACCAACTATGCCGTCTTCTGCCATTTCTTCGCCCCTGCTCCAACGATCTAATCTTTGTGGGTTATATCCTGCTTCTGTAAGAGCCTCAGCAACCTTGTTTTGAAAATAAACTCTTTTTATTGCTCTTTGAAGTTCTTTAGAAAGAGTGCCATAGCTATCATTATCACTATATTCTATAGCTTCGTGTAAAAGATTAGATTTTTTAAATATCTTTTGTAAGTTTTTATCTTTTGCTAAAAGCTTATCAAGCCCTGAAATACCTTGGTCAATTGGCGGTGAGACCGCAACTGTGTCCCAAGATACCAAGCGGGTCGACCCCAGGCGATGTTCCAGTCTGTCTTCTGGTATCAAACGCATTCGGTCCGACATTGGGCCTGTGGTCCTAACTTCAACTTCATAAAGGGCTATGCCGCCTTCTGGCTGTGACATCTTTGCACCAGTTATCCGACCAACGTCACCTTTCCTAAAATCGTTTTTTATCGTAACCATATTGTTTTTTTCAAAAGGTGCGTCCTTCATACCCATATATGCCATTTTACTTAGATCAAGCCCAGATATTGAAGGGTCATCAGACCTTAAAATTCTGTTTGCGTTTTCTATAGCAAGTCTTTCAATACCTTCTTCAGATAAGCCGTCAGTATTATTAGCTATATATCTTTTGAGAAATTGTACAAGCCGCCCCAAGACGCTATCTGGTAAAAAACGTACCTGCGGTATCAACGCCCTTGGGGCTTCGCCTTCAGGTCGTATACGTCTATATTCACTAGGAAGGTTTCCAAGGCTGTTAGGAATGACAGATTCTAAAGCTCTTACAGGATCAAGCTCATCACGTAACTCTTGAATTGTTTCTAAAGTTAATCGTTGTTGCAGCGTTACACCTAAAGCTTTTTGGGCTTCTTCTGCCAGCTGACCATGTTTACTTGCGTCCTGGTTTTCCATAAGTTTACGCCACTCAGGAACTTCTTTAAGCTCAGAAAAAGAACGAGAGTTTTTAGCGTTTAAAGTATCATCAATTAAAGCATCTACATAGGCATCTAAGAATGGAGTCTCTGGGTCTATTCCACTATCTTTTATATTTTTTTCAATATTAGAAGCAGCAGTATTTATAACTTCTGGCTCAAAATAATTGTCTACTTTGTAAGAAAGTCGTTCGGCTAGTGCAGAAGCAAGTTTTGTAGAGCCTTTAACAACTGCCCCCATTATGTACTTTTTGCGCTCAACCTTGCCACCGTCATTCATTAAAACTTTTAAAGGATCTTCTTCGTCCATAAAAGCAGAACCAGCCTGTAAGTTATAAGGTATTCCTGTCATTTTATCTATTCGCTCATCAGGCTCAGACGGAGCGTTAGGTACATTAACTTCGCCGCCTTTTTTTAATCCTAGAGTAGATCGAGGTTCATTTCGTTTTTTTACTAAGGTATCTGTAAATATATCTTTTTGAAGCTGTCTTAAAGTAGCTTTATAATCACTAACAGTCTCTTCACCTAATATTTGTTTTCCAAAATAACTGCCACTAAGCAGCGGAACTTTGCCGCCTAACATAGGAATAATTCCCTGCGCCTGAAATTTAATTGCATCTGATCCTAAAGGGCCGAAAGGCAGAGCAGCATAAGGAACGGCATTTTTAGTATACATAGAAGACTCTCTAGCTCTTTGAAGGCTATCAAAAAATATTCCGTTGCCTCCAAACCTAGTGATAGAATCTGTAATAATTTCTGCTTGTGTTTTGCCTTTTTCGCTTTTTCCATCACTACGCAAATAGTTAGTCCATCGCGCAACTCCGGTCATAATAACACCAGCTGCAAGCGTTTTAGGAACGTTCCGTACTGGGTCTTTTATTATTGCTTTAGCAGCACCTTTTAGTATTGTGTTTGTAAAGGCTACTGGATATCCTAAAAGTTGAAACGCAATAGCGTATTTAGGATTAGAATGAAGGAGCGGTTTTAATCCAGACATCGCAGTAGGCTGCAATATAACAGAGTTTGCATAACGTGCTGCTCCCCCTAAAAAGCTATCTTCATAGAAAGTATCTTTTCTATCAGCTCCTTTATTAAACCATGCGACAGCTTCATCGGGATCAATGCCCAACTCGCGCAGCTCTCCTGCAAAAGTTTTAAGACGGTTAGTAGAAAGTTTACCACCATTAGCCGCTAAAGCTTCAATGTTTTCATTTATAAGAAGCTTTCCTGACGCATAAGATGCTGTCTGTACGAACCTAGTCCACTGATCTAGCAGTATTAATTTATAGAATTTGTTGCTTGCTTTCTGTAAGCTTTCGTTCATTAAATCATCGCCAGCAAGACGGTTGCCTTGTTGTGCCATTGCTTGATCCATTGCAACGCTAAATTTACGCATTTCAGAAAAAGCTTCTTTAGCTGTAAGATTATGATTTGTTTTTAATTTATTTAGTAAGTCACCCGATATGCTTTTCTGTGAAAGCTCTAGTGCTTCGCCAAATCCTTTAACAGATTTAATAACCCCTGCTTTGCTTATGTTTATAAAAATTTCTGATAAACTTGAAAGTGTAGCAAAACCTAATAGTGCTATACGATTAACAAAACCATATGTATCTACTACATTCTGCATGGGTTTGTCAAAGCGTTCCATACCTTCGCCAGTAGCTGTTTTATAAAGAAGATTTATTTGCTTAATATCTCTTCCAGATAATCTTACGCCTTTAGAGGAAAGCTCGTTTTTTATACGTTTTGTCCAAAGCCTTTCAAACTCCGCTAACTTATTAACGCCCAAAACTCTATGTTTAGCAATAGACTTACCTGCCTGGTACGTGTACATGTTAAGTGAGCCTAGAACATCATCGTTTAAAAACTCTTGAAAGTCAGCATCATTTTCAATTTCATTTAATTTTCTTTTAGCTGAAAAGAAATGTCCTCCTGAGCCTCCTGAATCTATTTGATCTTTGATGTCTAACATGTCTCTGACGGTTTGCTCTCCTGTCCCAGGAGCAAAGCCGCCTTTTTTTTCTAAAAGCTTTGCAAGTTTTTCGGGGTTAGCTTCAATAGCTTTTCTGTCCCACATACGAGGAATGTAGTTATCAACAAGGCTGTCAATAACGCCTATGTCTTTTAAAGAAGTTCCCATTTCTCTGTAAAGTTTTTTAATATTTCCAGCAGCTACATTAATTGCTGAAGCCAGGTCTCCATCTATAGTTTTAGATGTTTCAGCTTTATTTCCTCTTAATGCTAACATAAGAAGGTCATTTATATCTGTAGCTAGTGTCCCTTTAGCAGAATGAAGAGAAATGTCTTCTACAATACCTCTAAATTTTTCACTAAAGCCACCTGTAACTTGCTTTTGAACTTCGGACAAGTCTTTTTCTACTACTTTTGAAGCATAATCTTCTGTTCCAATTCCAAACTCATGGCTTAATTTAACTTGTAATACTCTTGCAGTTGCAGAAAGATTAGTATAAGGCGAAAGAACTCCGGCTGCTTTTCCAAAAAAATTCCCAGTAAGCTTAGAGTAAGCTTTAAATAAAGCTTGTTTTGTTTTATTCTGTATTCCTTCAGCCGTAGTCTCTGATGAAATAGCAGCCCTAATTTCATCTCTAATTTCTTGTTTTGTTTTCTCGCCACCGCCTATATCTTTTACGAAATCATCAATATCTATATCGTCTACGTCAGGATCATCATACCTGTGTAGAAGCGCCCATGTATCTGCAACTATTGTTCCTCCGCTTTCAGGAATAAGCTCTCCTTCTAAAGCTTCGTCAAACATTTCAGGTGTAGGAACAAGTTCCTTAGAAGGATCAGTTCCTTTTGAAAAATACTTTGCGCCTAATCTTGTAGCTCCATATAGTCCAGCACCCATTAAAGCTCCTATACCGGCAACCTTTGCGGTTTGACCTAGATCTCGTTCAGTTCTCTGATCTATAGAAAGTTCAAGTTCTTGGAATGCAAGATCTTCTGCTACTCCAAAAAGACTACCAATAGCAGCACTATAAGCATAAGGGGTTTTACTTCCTACAGCCCGTGAAGCTTTTATAGCTAGATCTAAAGCCTTTTTACCTGCTATTCTTGTAGCAATATCTAAAGGTATTGAAGAGCCTCTACTGAAAAGGGCTGATGAAACAGAAGCAATAGTTTCAGCGTTAAATATAGCATCTATTCCATAGTCTTTAACAGCTTCTAAGGTTTCTCCTGCGCCTGTTAAAGAAGACAGTTCCCAGCGGTTTTGCATTAAACGATAATCAGCTTTAACTGCTTCAGGAGCATTTGATAAGAGACTAGCTTTGTTTAGTTTAGTACCTATTCGGAAAGCATCGTCTCTCATAAACTCAGCTATGTCTGTCTGTTCGCCAATAGTTGCTGGATCTAATAGTGCAGACCCTAAACCCCGCTGGTCTGCTAAGTAGGCTGTTACGTTTTCAAAAGCTTTTATAACTTGTCTATCATTGATATAATCAGAGACACTATAGTTACCCTCAGTCGGATTATAATCCGCTTGATCGAAATCCCATTCGCCTTTAAATGTTCCGTCTGTTTCATAGAATTCTCGTTCATAGGTTTCGCCAGACGCTTCATATTCTGCAACTTTTTCAGTCAGTGTTTTTTCAGACATTAAGGCTACTCCGTAATTGTTCCATATTCATCCATGTATTTTTTATAA